>Freddie_p2__coassemble_1515_pt1 | contig 27918 bp, 25 predicted proteins | sample Freddie_p2__metabat2_high_PE_038 | metagenome-assembled genome bin Freddie_p2 | reverse complement strand
TTCCAAAGTTATAAACCATATGAAATAAATCATAGACAACCTTAGCATTAGGGCAATACTTATTAACGCAAGTAGCAAATCCTGCTTTTTGGTCCATTGCTACTGCTTTTATTTGTTTACAGCCCTCTGTACCGCATAATTTAAAGAAGCGATTAACCTCTCGTACAGTCTTACCCTTACCAACCCAAATAACTCTTTTAGTATCTAAATCAACAACTACAGTTGCATATTTATGGCCTTTCTTAATAGAGAATTCATCAATAGCAAGATGTTTGGCCTTACCAAGGAAGAATAGTATGAACCCCGTTATTGATCACTTCGATTGATAACGGGGTTCATACTACCTCAGCAATTAGTGGAAAGGATTGCGAGATAACCTTTAAATTAGGATCTTTAAAGCTTGAAACCCATGATAGTTTTAAAGCTTTGCTATGCTCAACTTACAATCGCAAAAAACAAGCTTATGAATATGAAATTTATAAATATCTAGAAAAATGTGATTTTACAGTTTTGGATCAAGATGTAATAAAGGAATTTAGGGGAGAGTTAAAGTTTACTTCTTCATCAAATTCATATGCTTTTGTTGATCATATATATATTCCAGGTTCTCTTTTATTGAATTTTCATGAAGGTGATAAAGTTGTAGGCAGAGCTTATCTTTGTTACAACAAAACCAGAGAAGAATGGGGGTATAAAGCTTTATCTTTATTTGTTGATTAATCAAATAATAAAGCTTAAAAAAACAAAGGTATGAATATTTAATTCATACCTTTATGATTTTTAGATAGTGCCAAAAAGCTTATCACCAGCATCGCCTAATCCTGGGATAATATAGCCATTTTCATTTAAATGGTCGTCTTTTGCACCTATATAAAGCTCAACATCAGGATGTTCACGCTCTAATTTGGCAATGCCTTCAGGAGCGGCAACAATTACTAAAGCTTTAATTCGTTTGCAGCCACGAGACTTTAATAAATCAATAGCGTCTGCCAAAGAGCCACCAGTTGCAAGCATAGGATCAATTACCAAAGCTGTGCGATTCTCTAAATTTTTGACACACTTTTCATAGTACGGCTCAGGCTCTAAAGTAGTTTCGTTGCGTTGCATACCTAAAACACTTACACCGGTGTTATTTAAGTAATGTAAAACACCTGTAAGCATACCAACGCCTGCTCTTAAAATAGGAACAATAGTAAGTGCATTTTCATCAATCTTAAGGCCTTCAGTTGGACCTGACCATGTATTAACAGTAGTTTTCTCAGCTTCAATATCTTTTAAAGCATATAAGGTCAGAATTTCGGCGATTTGTTCAGTGATTTGTCTGAAATTGTGGCAGGAGATGGAAGCATCACGTAACTGGCTAATTTTATATTGCAGCAGTGGGTGATCTACATATGTAATTTTCATAGAATATTTCCCCAATATTTTAATTTTGTCCATTTTAAACGTTGCGTGAATAAGTGCGCAATTTAAAAATTAAATTTGTAGAAACTACTTTCATTTTTACTTACTTATCCAGCTTTTTTATAAACACGCTAAAATATAAAAAAGGCACCTTATTTTTAGGATTAGCGATGATATTAAAACCACACATTATTCAATGGCATTTGAATGATACAAGCAGGCTTAAAATAAAGCTCTCTTGTGATTGCCAATATTTGGAAGAAGAAAATAAGGGTGAAAAATCCTCTTTTGACGAACAAAATTTACAAAAAAGTCAGGTTTTAGCCGTTAAAAATGAAAATTCTGCAGAAAACACTACTGATGCTCTTCAAAGCTTACATGTAAGTTTAAATAATCAAGACCATGTTTTAGGCATTGTTGATGGTATCGAGGTTCCGTCAGATCTTAAGAGTTTGATTAAGGAAGAGCCTGCTTTAAATTTATCTCATCCTTGGCATTTGAGAAAAAAGCGTGCGGACTTATTTATTAGTTTGGATAGTAAAGTTGACTATTTAAAAGCCCTTTTAAATTATTTAAATAAATTTAATCTTAAAATTTTAAATTACGATCCAAGTGTCCATTATTTACCAAGCGATCTTTTAGTCTTAGATGCAGATAAGAGAGTAGAGCAGGGAACTGTTGTTTATTTAAATGAAGGAAAAAGAGCTGTTTGGGACTTTTTAAAAGTACAGTTGCCGGAGATTTTTGACAATGACAAATAATAAAGAAGACTTATTTTTTTCAACAAAAGTCTTAACTGCAGATGACAAATATTTAGCTGAAAATCTTGAAGAAATTGAAGTTCGTACACAGAAAAATGCTTGGACATTACAGTCATTGTGTGAGTGTTTTGATAGCTCTTATAAAATAATTGGTTTATTTGCTGGCAGTAAACTTATTGGTTTTTCTGTCATTTATGCTACGAAATTTAGCACAGACATTCTCACCATTGGCGTAGATCCTGATTATCAAGGTAGACATTTAGGAGCGCGTTTATTAAAAGATACTTTAAAAGAAGCTTTAAATTGCGGTGCCACCGAATGTTTTTTAGAGGTACGTAAATCGAATACTGTAGCAAGAAATCTTTATAAGAAATTTTCATTTGAAGAGACGGGCATTAGAAAAGAATATTATGCCCCTTATGGAGATAGCCCTGCTGAAGATGCTATTACCATGCATTTATCTGATATTAACAAAATTTTTAATTGATATTTTTTATCAATATTTTGATTTTCCTAGAATATTTATCACATTTTGAAATTTTTATATTTATTAAGTTCAGAATAGATTCAAAACGGTGATTACTTTGTGATCTGTGCATCGTTTTAGGCAAACGCTTACATCTGTCGCTATTAGAATGGCTCAGTAAATATATAATGTAACAGTGTCAGAATAATCTGTCCGTTAACAATAAAATTGATCCTTTTTTTGGATTGTTAAATACAGGAAAATGCAATGCTGATTGGTATTCCAAAAGAGAGTCTTCAAGGCGAAACACGAGTTGCTGCAACTCCTGATACCGTCGGAAAACTCCTCAAGCTTGGCTTTGAAGTAGCAGTTCAAAGTACTGCCGGTGATAAAGCAAGTTTTACCGACGAAGCCTATAAGGCCGCCGGAGCTAAAGTTGTAGAAAAGGACGTCTGGAACAGCGACATCATTTTCAAGGTAAATGCTCCTAATGATAATGAGATTAAGCTGATGAAAGAAGGCCAGATTCTGGTCAGCTTTATCCGTCCTGCTCAAAATAAAGAGCTTGTTGACAAACTTAATGCAAAGAAAGTTACTGTCATGGCAATGGATATGGTTCCACGTATTTCTCGTGCCCAGTCTTTAGATGCCTTGTCTTCAACAGCTAATATTAGTGGTTATCGTGCTGTTGTTGAGGCTGCCCATGAGTTTGGTCGCTTCTTTACAGGTCAGGTTACCGCTGCAGGTAAAGTTCCTCCTGCAAAAGTTTTAGTTATCGGTGCAGGTGTTGCCGGTCTTGCTGCTATTGGTACCGCTCACTCCTTAGGTGCAATTGTCCGTGCTTTTGATACTCGTCTTGAGGTTGCAGACCAGATTAAATCCATGGGTGGCGAATTCTTAAAGTTAGACTTTAAGGAAGATGGTGGCTCTTCTGATGGTTATGCAAAGACCATGAGTGATGAGTTCATCAAAGCTGAGATGGAGCTTTTCGCCAAGCAAGCTAAAGACGTTGACATCATCATTACTACCGCAGCAATTCCAGGTAAGGCAGCTCCTCGTCTGATTACTAAGGAAATGGTTGCTTCCATGAAGTCCGGCTCTGTCATTGTTGACTTAGCTGCAGCAGGTGGCGGTAACTGTGAGTGCACCAAGGCCGGTGAAGTAATTACTACTGAAAACGGCGTAAAGGTTATCGGTTACACCGATTTAGCAGCACGTCTGCCAGCCCAGTCTTCTCAATTGTATGCTACTAACTTAGTCAACTTATCCAAGCTCTTATGCAAGGCTAAAGACGGCAATGCTGTAATTGACTTTGAGGATGTAGTCTTACGCAATATGACCGTAACCCGTGATGGCGAGGTTACCTTCCCACCTCCGAAGATCAGCGTTTCTGCCGCTCCTCAGGCAAAGCCTGCACAGGCCCCTGTTAAGATTGAGCAGAAGAAAGTATCTCCGGTTCTTAAGTTTACCTGTGTAGGTCTCTTACTGCTGTGCATCCTGCTTATTGGCTTATTTGCACCAGCTAAGTTCCTGCCACATTTTACCGTCTTCGTATTAGCCTGCGTAGTCGGTTACTATGTCGTTTGGAACGTAACTCATTCGCTCCATACACCTCTTATGTCTGTAACTAACGCTATTTCCGGCATTATTGTTGTTGGCGCCATGTTGCAGTTCACAGGCGGAGTTGTAACTGGTATTTTTGCCTTCATCGGCGTACTGATTGCCTCCATTAACATTTTCGGTGGTTTCGCCGTGACCCGCCGTATGCTTGCTATGTTTAGAAAGCAGAAATAAGGCTAGGGAGATAAACACAAAATGACTTCATTAGGTATTACTCACGTAGCCTATATTCTGTCTGCACTGTTATTCATTATGGCGCTGGCAGGTCTGTCCAAACAGGAAACTGCTAAGTATGGCTGTCTTTCTGGTATGGTCGGTATGGCTTTGGCTCTGTTTACAACTTTCTTCACTGTAAACAGCTCTATTGGTGTCGTACTTATCATCTTAGCTATGGTAATCGGTGCCTGCATCGGAATCTTCGTTGCTATGCGTGTACAGATGACTCAGATGCCTGAGTTAATTGCTTGCTTACATAGCTTCGTAGGTTTAGCCGCTGTATTAGTTGGTTATAACAGCTTCATTGAAGCCGGTGACCCACAGCCTGAGCTTATGGCTGAATACAACACTCACTTAGCTGAGGTATTCTTAGGCGTATTTATCGGTGCTGTAACCTTTACCGGTTCTATCGTAGCTTATGGCAAACTCAATGGTACCTTTAAGCTTCGCATCTTTAAGTCAGCTCCGTTACAGCTTCCTGGCGGTCATTTCTTAAACTTAGCAGCTTTAGTAGTATCTCTGCTCCTGATGATTTGGTTCATGGCTGCAGACGTTGCTCCTACTACTCCATTAGTATTGATGACCATCATCGCTTTAGCTTTCGGCATTAACTTAGTTGCCGCTATAGGTGGTGCTGATATGCCAGTAGTTATTTCCATGCTGAACTCTTATTCAGGATGGGCTGCTGCTGCATCAGGCTTCATGCTCGATAACGACCTGTTAATTGTTACCGGTGCTTTAGTAGGTTCTTCAGGTGCTATTCTGTCTTACATCATGTGTAAGGCTATGAACCGCTCCTTCATTTCTGTTATTGCAGGTGGCTTTGGTAATGCTCCTGTTGCTAAGAAGGATGAGGAAGTTGGTGAGTATCACGAGATGAAGGCTCCAGAAGTTGCTGAGATGTTAAAGAACTCTTCTTCTGTAATCATCACCCCGGGCTATGGTATGGCTGTAGCTCAGGCTCAGAATGCTGTTGCTACTATGACTGAGAAGTTACAAGCTCGTGGCATTAAGGTCCGTTTTGCAATTCACCCAGTTGCCGGCCGTCTGCCAGGTCATATGAACGTTCTGTTAGCTGAGGCAAAGGTTCCTTATGACATCGTCTTTGAGATGGATGAAATCAATGACGAGTTTGAAGAGACTGATACCGTATTAGTTATCGGTGCTAACGATACTGTTAACCCAGCTGCTGCTGAAGATCCAACCAGCCCAATTGCAGGTATGCCTGTATTAGAGGTTTGGAAGGCTCACAACGTAGTTGTCTTCAAGCGTTCTATGAACACAGGTTATGCTGGCGTTCAGAACCCATTATTCTTCAAGGATAATTCTTACATGTGCTTCGGCGATGCTAAGAAGACCGTAGAAGAGATTGTAAATAACCTCGACTAATACATATTAGTGAAAACTTTAAAGCCAGTCCTTTGGACTGGCTTTTTTCGTTATAAAAGTGATTTATTAAGCTGTATGCGTATCTTGAGGATGATTTAAGACGACTTTTGCACATACAGTGTTGCCAGCTATAGCCTTTCCTGAGCTTACGGCAACTTTAGCAATATCTGATGAAGATCTAACTACAATTAAGGATGTTGCAGATGATTTTAAATTTGATGAGGCTTTATTCATATCAAAGCTAATGATTACATCGCCTTTTTTGACACGATCTCCATTTTTAACGTTAGAACTAAAGCCCTCACCTGTAAAACGTCTAGTACCTATGCCACAAGTTACATAAACTTCAATTCCACAAGATGTACGAATAGCAAAAGCGTTATTTGAGGATAATATTCTTGAAATAATCCCATCGCAAGGAGCCACAATTTCCTGATTTTCAGGAATGATGGCGACACCATCACCTACAATGCATTCAGAAATTACCAAGTCAGGAACATCTGATAGAGGAATTAAAGGGCCACTTACAGGAGCGTAAAGCTCAAGATCAACGTCTTCATCGGCAATTGATACTGATTCGTGTTTGCCAAATAACATGGATAAAATACCCATAAGTTTTAACTCCTAAATATGCATGTTAAGTCTGTTGATGAGAGCTGCCAGTTCTTTTCCATTGAATATATTCATGACCTCTTTATAAAGATTTATATCAAAAGAAGGTTCCATTTCAGCATCAATATTAAGTTGTTCTACTGCTTTTTTCATACGGCTAATTTGATAGCCATCTACAGCATAATAGGTGACACCTAATTTATAAAAAAAAGGTAAAAGCTCAACTCTTGGAGCATAGCGTCCTGCAACTCCTACAGGAATCTTTGCCTCATAAGCTGCCTTGGCTGCCATTACAATCATTTTTGCAAGAGCTGGGGTGAATGCAATATCAGCAGGTCTTGGGGCTGAGGCGTATTCAGCTAAAGAACTAGTTCCTATAATGATCATAGAGCAGTCTTGAGAGAAAGCTTTTGCACAAAGTACAGATGAAGGGGTTTCACTCATAAAACCAATTTCATAAGTACCATGTTTTTTATGTTCATTTTCAAGTTCATCACAGCAGAGTTTTGAGAGATCTTTTAAAAACTTTGCTTCATTTACACGAGTGATAAGCGGGAAGATAATCCTAATATGTCTATCTGCAGCTGCACATAGTAAAGCGCGGATTTCTTTTTTCAAAAGGCGAGAGCCCACGCCTGCACCATAGCCTTTAAGTGGGCCTTGATCGTCCTGATGTACTCTAAATAGAGGCTTTTTGTCATCGGCAAAATCAAAGGTTCTGGCGGTGATAGGGGCTGAAGGAGAAATTGGTTTGAATAATTCTGAAAAAGTTTTTGTCATTTCTTCTTCAGAAGGCTCATGATCACAGGCTAAAAATAAAAACTCTGAGCGCAAAAGGCCTAAACCATGGGTAGTATAGATAGAATCACATTTAATTTGACGAATTGCGCCAACAGCACCGGCAATTGTTACGTTCAAAAGTGAATCATCGTCGATTTCATCATGATAAAGGTCTTGTTGTTCTAATAAAGCGTTGGCGGTGGATTCTTCTGGCTCTATAACCATAACGCCGTTATTGCCGTCAACTAATAATCTTGAGCCATTTTCAATTGAGGTGGCGCCTTGTACACCAAAAATAGCAGGGATATTAAGCTCTCTTAAAACTACGCCTAAATGACCTGAATCATGGCCAAACTCTAAGATTACACCTTTAACTTTTTCAACATTTAAAGATAAAAATAAAGCCGGGGAAAGGTTTTCTGCAACGATGATGGCGTCCTCTTTTAAATAAGGCAAAATAAAGGTTGAGTCATCTCGTTTTTGCAGAGAGTTTATAAACTCCAAAATTAAAGATCTAATATCTTTTTTGTCTTTTGCAAGCTCAGGATCTTTAATGGTATTGAAATTTTCTAATTTACCTAAAAGAACATTTTTACAAGCTGTAACAGCTGAGCAGCCATGACTTATAAAGTCTATAACTTCATGAATATTGTTCTTATCTGAAAGAAATCCTTCTGCCGCTCCGAAAAGATCGCGAATACGATCCTGTCCTGGACTTACGATTTGTCTTAAACGGTTGGCAAAATCAGATCTTTTCTTTTGAAACTTGTCGATCTCTTCTTGAGGATCGAGGGTGTAAAATTTTTCCTCGGTATTAAAGTTACCAGGTCTTGAAACTATAACTGCCGGGGCAAAACCTACTCCAGCTGCGATAGATACTCCTGACAATGTATACATAATTTATCCTTGAGAAAGATTGTAACGTTTTTGCATTTCTAAATAATAGCAAGTTCCAGCGCATACTGCTGCCGGAGGGATCAGGATATTTAAAATCGGGACTGACAGAGCTAAGGATACTAAAGCGCCAAAGGTAAAGGTAGGTAATGAGTTATGTTTCAAATCTTTTTTCATCAAGGAAAAAGAGATTTTATGATTATCATAAGCATAATCGCAGTATTGAAGACATCCCATCCAGGAGGTTAAAAGGAACCATAAAACAGGAGAGATAATGTTAATGACTGGTATAAAAGTTACTATGAGGCATAAAAAAGCTAAAGGAATGAAAAATAATTGTTTTTGAAACTCACGTTTTAATATCCTTGGAATATCTTTGATGATATCTATAAAGCCCATATCGTCAGATTGAGTGCCGTTAAGTTTCATTTCTACCTTATCTGCAAGCAAACCATAAAAAGGAGAAGCTATGATTGTGGCTATGGTAGAGAATAAATAGCAACCTACAAAAATAATTAAAATAGCAAATATTGCAGAGAAGATATAAGCTAAAAAAATCAAGAAATCTGGCCACATATCGACAAGACCAAATACCCAATCTTTAATACTTGTAAACAGAAAATAACCTAAAATACTCATTAAAACTAAATTTACAGTTACAGGAATAATTATATAAAGACGGCATTCTTTAGATAATGCAAGTTTTATTCCTTGACTTAAATAATTTATAGTTTCAGTTATAGAAATGTTGTCATGTTGAGGGGCAATCATTTGTTCTAATCCTTTTTTTTGAGAATGCATCTATTTTTGATTAACACCCTTATATAATACACCAATGAGTCATCCTATCTGTTTGATACATTGGAGAAGAATAGATGTCACTTAACGATTCTAGCGCCGTAATTTTAATTGTGGGAGCTTTGGCTGTATTAGCTTTTGTTATTCATGGTCTTTGGTTTTCTGGTCGAAGCATCAATCGTAAGCTTGTAAAGGGAAATAAAGAAGATCAAGAAATCGTTAAGTCAGAGGGGGTGGGTAAAGTTAGAATAGTATCTGCCAAAGAACCATCATCTCAGGCTGATTTAAAATTGGAGACTTTTGGCCAAGCTCCAGGAAATGCTATGCCTAATTCTCAAGAGCAGCCTTCAAATAAAACTCTTGAAGACGCTGAAATTACGATTACCAATGCTTTAAATGAAAATTCATCATTTAATGTAAAATTTAATTCTTCCTGTGAAATCAATGTATTGTGTGAACAGGATCGTCCTTATCGCGGCTTAGATATTCAAGAACTTTGTAATAAATTTGGTTTTATTAGAGGCCCGCATAATATTTTCTATGTTTTTGAAAATCCTCAAGATGCCAATCCAATTGTAGTATTTAGAATTTGTTCTTTAGAGCCTCCATATAATTTCCCTTTAAATATGAATGACTATAAGACATCTGAGCTTGCTTTGTATATGAATATTCCAGCTCCAGGAAAAGCATTACCTTACTTCAAAGCAATGCGTATGGCTGCATCTATTATCATCTCTCAGTTAGGCGGAACTATTCGTGATAACTACGAAAAGACCTTATCTGAAGACGATTTAAATCGCATGGAAGAAGACTTATATCATTACGATAATCCTGAGGCTCAGCTTTAATTATGGCTTTAAATTCAAATAAGGACTATTTAGAAAAAGTTGAGCTTTTAAATCGATATGCTCGTGCCTATTATGTGGATGATGCTCCATTAGTTCCTGATTATGAATATGACCGTTTATATCTTGAACTTGAAACATATGAGCAAGCACATCCTGATGAGGTGGTTCCTTATTCTCCAACTTTGCGAGTAGGTGGAGCTGCTTTAAAAGAGTTTGCAAGTGTAGAACATAAAGTTCCTTTATTGTCTATTGGCGATATTTTTAATAATGATGAGCTTGTCGATTTTGACAAGCGCATGAGTGAAGCTGCAAAAGTCAGTTTAGTTGAATATTGTGCTGAGCCTAAATTAGACGGCTTGGCTGTATCTTTAATTTATAAAAATGGTTTATTAGTTCAAGCTTCAACTCGCGGAGATGGTCACTTTGGCGAGGATATAACGGAAAATGCAAAGACTATTAAAGCAATTCCTTTAAATCTTGAAGGAGAGCATGTTCCATCTTATTTAGACGTGCGTGGTGAGGTATTTATGCCACGAGACGGCTTTGAAAAATGGAATGAAAGAGCGCGCCTTACAGGAGGCAAGGTATTTGCAAACCCTCGTAATGCCGCAGCAGGAAGTTTAAAACAGTTAGATTCAAAGGTAACTGCCAAAAGACCTTTAACCTTTAATGCTTATTATGTCGGTGAGTGTGAAGGTTATACTTTGCCAAATAACCAATACGATAGACTTTTAGAGTTAAAAAAATTGGGTTTACCTGTAAATCCTTTAATAAAAAAAGTTTATGGCGTAAAGAGTTTAGATGAGTTTTATAAAGATATTTTAGCTAAGAGACCTTCATTAAATTACGATATTGATGGTGTAGTTTTAAAGGTTAATGATTTAAATTTACAAGACGCTTTAGGTTTTACAGCCAAAAGTCCAAGATGGGCTGTAGCTTATAAATTCCCTCCTGAGGAAATGTTAACTAGGCTTTTGGACGTTGAGTTTCAGGTAGGACGTACTGGTGCAATTACTCCTGTAGCAAGATTAGATCCTGTATATGTAGGTGGAGCTACAGTATCAAATGCAACATTGCACAATGCCGATGAAATTGAGCGTTTGGGTGTACGTATTGGCGATATGGTTATTGTCAGACGTGCAGGAGATGTAATTCCTCAAATTGCAGGTGTTGCTTTAGATAGACGCTCTAATGATACAAGAGAGATTGTCTTTCCTGAGGTATGCCCTGAGTGTGGAAGCAAGATTGAGAGAGTTCCCGGTGAAGCTGTTGCCCGTTGTACAGGTGAACTTGTATGCCCAGCGCAGATCCGTGAGGCTATCTTACATTTTGTCTCACGTGAGGCTATGGATATTGAAGGCTTTGGTGACAGAATCGTCGAGGAACTTGTATCTAGCAAAATGGTAAAAGCTGTCTCTGACTTGTACACCTTAAATGAGACGGATTTAGCTTTACTTATTTTAGATAAAGGCTCTCAAAGCAAGGCTCCAAGACTTTTAGGTCATGTAATTGCCAAAAAACTGGTTGATGCCATTGAGCATTCTAAAAAGGCGCCATTAAATCGTTTTATTTATGCTTTAGGTATTAGAGAAGTAGGGGTGTCAACAGCTAGAACTTTAGCCACACACTTTAAAACTTTTGACGATTTAATGCAGGCTGATTTTAATGCATTAACCAATCTTCCTGATATAGGAGAGGTTGTAGCTAACCATATTCGAGATTTCTTCTTAGAGAAACATAATCTTGAGATTATAAAGAAGCTTTTATCTGCAAAAGACAGCATCGAGCAAGGTTGTGGCATTGTCCTTGAGTCTTTAAAGCAGGTAAGAGATATGACAGCCTCTCAGTTGCCTTTATTAAATAATACTTACGTAATTACAGGTACTTTGGATTCTATGGATAGAAATACCTGTAAGAATCGTTTAGTGGCATTGGGAGCTAAAGTTTCAGGATCTGTGTCTAAAAAGACTACTGCTTTAATTTGTGGAGACGATCCGGGATCTAAGTTTACTAAGGCTCAAAGTCTTAATATTAAGATTATTTATGAAGGTGAGCTTTTAACTTGGCTTGAAGATTTAGAAAAGTCACAACAAAATGGTTAAAAAAATGCCGGCGAAGAGCCGGCATTTTTATGTATTTGATTAACTTTCGTTGTGGGTACGTAAGTTATATTTGTAATTTGAAGCATTTTGCTCAGATGTTTTTACTGTAGCACCGGCTTTTTGAAGATTATCTGCATGTTCTACAGTAATCAATAAGCCATGATGGTTATCAATTTTATCTGAAAGATATCCGGCATTAAGCTTTTTTAAGGTTTCAATTCTGGCGCCTGAAAGATGGGCGACTTCTGATAAAGAGTTAACATTATCATCAAGATTTACGCGTGTAAAAGCCGGACGGTTTTTGATCCTAGGTAAGCTTACGTTATATTTTTCAGGGTGTTTTAAAATGTCGGCGTAGGCTCTAAATCTTTTTACATAATTACGAGCACCGCGAGAGAGTCGAATATCATCAGCTGATTTGATATCAATTCCTCGAGATCTTGCAGCCTCACAGGCTTTTTTAACACCATACTCGCCTTGATTATAAGCGGCAGCAACTAATTCCCAGTTACCTAAATCCTGATACATGCGTTTTAAATATTTAATTGAGGCTTTTGTAGATTTTACAAAATCATAAACCTCATCATAATTTTTAGAACGATTTAATCCTACAGATCTACCAGTTGCACGAATATATTGCCAAGCACCATGAGCGCCATTATTAGCTCTTACATGAGGATTCATGCCACTTTCTATAAGAGGAATAGCCACAAGCTCAATAGGCATGTCATTGTTTTTAAGTTCTGTTAATAAGAAGTGAACGAAGATTTCAGATCTTTTAAGATTTCTTGTAACAGTTCTGGCACAAGAGGCGGCTAAACGACGCTCTTCGGCATTGGGATTTATATTGAGTTTAAAGCGACTATTATCAGCTAAAGAACTATCCCAAACATTTTTCTGAGCTTCGCTTTCGCGCAGCATTTGTTCATAAGATGATAAGGATTTGTGTGTATTTTGAGCAGAATCAACATTGCTGCTACAGCCACTTATGGTTAGGGCTGTAAAGGAAAGCAGACCTACCAAATTTAAAAACTTAACTCTTATCATCATAAAAAAATCCTGATCTTATGATCTATTTATTTTTAATTTCGTCAAAACCTTCATCATCAAGAAGATCTTGACCTGACGCTTTTTCTCTAGCCAGCTTATCGCAACGCTCATTTTCAGGGTGGCCGGCATGACCTTTAACCCAGCGCCATTTTATTTTGTGTTTTTGGCTTTCTGCATCAAGAAGTTGCCATAAATCTTTATTTTTTACAGGCTTTTTTTGACTTGTTAGCCAATTATTTTTTTTCCACCCTAAAAGCCATTTTGTCATGCCATTTTTTACATATTGGCTATCAGTGGTGATTGTGATCTCACATGGAAATTTGATTGCTTGTAGTCCTTTGATAACGGCCATAAGTTCCATACGATTATTGGTTGTAAGCTTATAACCTAAAGCAATCTCTTTTGTGTGATCTATGTCTTTTGTTTTATCTATATGACGAAGAATTGCCGCAAAACCTCCAGGTCCTGGGTTATTTAAGCAAGAGCCATCAGTGTAAAGATCAACTTCTTTCATCATAAAAACAGTAAAATTTGAAGCACTTTAAATAAAAAGCTTTTATAAAAAGCATGAAATTTTTTAAGGTAGGCAAAATTTGGAACTCAAAAGAGTAAGAAATTTAAGTCAAAACACAGACTGTATGTGCCAAAACAGTCTTTAGTTACTCCTAAAAAATTTTTATTTTTATACAGATTAATCTGTATATATTTCATATACAAAAAACAATTATATCACAAAATTTTTATAAAAAATTATGATAAAAATCAATGCGATATCATTAAAGGGTAAATAGAATCTAATAATTTTATTCCGTACAATGTAATCATATTACAATCTTAATATTAAATAGTTTCTATTTATCTAAAAAAATTTTTTACTGTTATATACCGCTTGCGGTTATTATTTTATTCTAATCTTGCAAATATAAAAAAAGCATAAAAAATTGCATTTATAGAGGAATTTTTATGAAGCGGCAGGTTGCCTTAGATACAGAAACTACAGGTAAGTCAGATGATGGTACTCCAGGAGATCACCGCATTATTGAAATTGGCTGTGTAGAGATTATTGATAGAAAGCTTACAGGAAGGGTTTTACAGCTTTATGTAAATCCAGAACGCCCTGTAGATGAAGGCGCTTTTGCTGTTCATGGAATTTCTGATGAGTTTTTGAAAGACAAGCCAAAATTTAAAGATGTAGCTTCAGAGGTTATCGATTTTATTAGAGGATCTGAGCTTTTGATTCATAACGCCAAGTTCGACGTAGGCTTTATGGATAAGGAGTGGATGCTTTTAGGTTTAGGTGAGCGTACTACCGATATGGCCACAGTAGTAGATACTGTGTCTTTGGCTATGAAGCTTTGCCCAGGTCACCAGGTTAATTTGGATAATCTTTGTAATATTTATGATGTTGATAGATCAGCGCGTACTGTGCATGGAGCTTTGTTAGATGCGCAGATCTTAGCTGAGGTTTATTTGGCCATGACCGGTGGCCAAAAGTCTTTTAATTTTGGAGATAACCTTTCAGGTGTTGAATCAAAACGGTGGGTAAGACCACAAGGTGCTAAGTTACCTTTGATGCAAGTTGAACCTCAAAGAGAGGTTGTACATACAGTAAGTTTGATAGAATTAGCTCAAAGTCGTCCTTTAGAAGAGGTGGATGGGGTACAAATGGGGGGAAGTACCTGGGGCCCTGAGTTCTCTGTACCTTTTTTAAAGAAAGGCGAGGAAGAAGGTAAAAAAGAATATAAAGCAAGACTTAAAGCTCAGAAAGAGGAAATGATGAATAAGCTTTTAAATTCTGAGCAAAGAAAGCTTTATGAAGATTTTTTAGAAAAAGATCATGAACTCTATATGGAGTGGGAAGATCGAGTTATGGGCAGGGTAAAAAAGAACAAGGAGTAACCATGCTTTCTTTTAATGTGTTAGATGACTTACGTCAAGAGTATGAAGTCTTAGGCAATTTTATTGCTAAAGAAGATACCCAAGAGCTCATAGAAAATGCCATATCTCTTATGAGTTCTTCTTTAAAAGCTGATGGAAAGATAATTAGTGCCGGTAATGGTGGCAGTATGTGTGATGCTCAGCATTTTGCTGAGGAGTTAAGTGGTCGTTATCGTGATGATCGTAACGCTTATGCTGCTATTTCTATTTGCGATCCTTGTCATTTAACTTGTGTTGGTAATGACTATGGTTTTGATTATGTATTCTCTCGATTTTTAGAAGGTGTAGGAAAAAAAGGAGATGTTTTTTTAGGAATTTCTACTTCTGGTAATTCTAAAAATATTATTGAAGCATGCAAAGTATGCAAAGAAAAAGGCATTAAAACAGTTCTTTTGTTAGGAAAGGATGGTGGCAAATTAAAAGATTTTGGTGATATATCGATTATTGTGCCACATTTTGGTTATGCAGATAGAATCCAAGAAGTTCATACCATGATAATTCATATCATGATTCGTGGTATAGAAGAGCTTATGTCTAAAGCTTAAAATAAATTTAATATATTGATAAATAACTATAATATTTAAAAAGCATATTTTTTTATAAGAATATGCTTTTTATTTTGCATGTTTTTTGAGCATGATATTTAACATGAATTTAACAATAAATTATATAATTAGGTTTTTATAATTTTATGTGACAAATTTGTTAAAAGGGCTGTAATAATGTTGAAAAAAGGGCTCCCGTGGTATGTAGTTTTTTATATTGTTGTTCTTTACTTTACTGCAGTATTGAATCAACAAGTAATGGGACATTTTTACAGCATTTTAGATAAATCTTCAGATATAAGTTTTATCTTTTCACTAACCCCGCCTTTAGTTTTATTCTCAGCTTTAACCATAGTTTTTTTATTTTTTAGCTTTAAATTCATCTTTAAAGGATTTATGGCTTTTTTAATCGTTACAGGTGCCGCTGTAAATTATTTTGCTAATAAGTACGGCATCATTTTCGATTATGACATGATGGTTAATATTTTAGATACCAATCCAAATGAAGCTAAAGGTTATATTTCTTTAAGTTCCTGCATTTATATTTTTCTTTTAGGTGTTATTCCTGCTTTAATTTTATGTATGGTAAAAATTCGTTGGAGTAATTTCTTTTTTAAAGGAGTTTTTCAGCGTCTGGTGATTTTATTCGTTGCCATTATTACTATAGTTGCAATTGCGGTGCCTTTTTACCAAACCTATGCTTCGATAGGTAGAAACAACAACATCTTAAGAAAAGAACTGTCTCCTTATAATTATGTTTACTATGGTTATAAAGCAGTTAAGCAAAAGTATTTTAAAAAAGAAGTAAAATTTAATAAATTTGGAACTGAATCTTTTATTGATAATCCTTTTGAAAGACCCGAATTATTTGTAATTGTGGTAGGTGAAACAGCAAGAGCGGCAAATTTTAGTTTTAACGGCTATTCTCGTAATACTACTCCTTACACTGATAAATTAAATAATTTCTTAAGATTCGCTCCAGTAGCCACTTGTGGCACTGCAACAGCTGTATCTGTCCCTTGTATGTTTTCTTTGCAAGGTAGAAATGATTACGATGAGGAAACTGTTAAAAATTCTAGTAATTTAACAGATCTTATTAAGTATTCAGGATATGACGTATTTTGGTATGACAATGACAGTGGTTGTAAAGGTGTTTGCAATCGTATCAATAATGAGATTTTAAGTGCTTCAGATCCTGATTTTAAGGGCTTATGTAATGCAGATGGTTGCTACGATGAGGTTTTAGTTAAACGCTTAGAGCAAAGACTTAAAATTCAGGCAAAAAAGAAGAAAAGCTCAGTCATTTTTTTGCATGTGATAGGCAGTCACGGACCTTCTTATTTTGCAAGATCTCCTGATGATAAAAAGATATTTTTTCCAACTTGTAATGGTAGAGATTTGGAGAAATGTAGTCGTGAAGAAATTGTTAATGCTTATGACAATACTTTAGTTTACACAGACTATATTCTCTCCAAGGTTGTAAAGCTTTTAAAAAATTATCAAAAAGATTTTGGTACGGGAATGTTTTATATCTCTGATCATGGAGAGTCTTTAGGAGAGCTTGGTCTTTATTTGCATGGAACTCCATATGCAATCGCACCTGAAGAGCAAAAAGAGGTTCCAATGATGAGTTTTTTGTCAGACTCTTTTATTAAAGATCATAATATTGATTTTAACTGCATGAAAAATCAAGAAAAAATTAACTTTAGCCAAGATAATTTCTATCATAGTATGTTAGGCATTTTAGATGTGAATACTAAGTACTATGATAAAAATAAAGACTTCTTTTTAAAATGTCGTGTATGGAATAAATCTAATATTTCTTCAAAATAAATATTTTAAAAATTATTTAAGCATTCACCTTCTATGTCGCAGATGTTGCTTATCTTGAGTTTTATTCCAGTATTAAGTACCAAATAATCAGCATCTAAATCATATTTTTTTATATATCCTGAAAAAACATCATAAAAACCGTTTTGATATTTTGAGTTTTTAAAAAAACACGTTATATGGACTAACGGTTTTTTCTCAATAATTGATAGTAAAAACTGTAATTTTATATTTAGTTCAAAAAGTTTATTTTCATCTGGAAAAGAAACTTCATTGTTGTTTTTTTGTGCCACATCAATAGCTTCGCTATATCCCGTAAGAGCATCAAAGGGTAAAAATTGAGCTGCGCGTTCTTCTTTTGATAGATTGTGAATAATGCCTTTGAAAGGATAGGGGGTATTTATAATATCATCATATTTACTCATGCTTTATGTCCTCCAATTTGGGCATTTCTTTGAATGGATGTAGCCCCATCTTGTAGAGATGTTGCTTTTAATAAAGCGTTTTTACCGTATTTATGTTTGATATTTAAAATAGCTTTCTGCAGTTTTTGCTCGCGTTTTAATGACTCTTTTAGAGACTCTTTTCTTTTTAAAGATTCATCAATACTAGCAAATAAATCAAGTTGCACACCTTCACTAAAGTTTGGCTTTAAAAACATGCTTTCTTTTTGTAGCTCAATTGCGGTGAGATTTATGCGTCTTATTAGCAGATGATGATTGATGATCCTGTCAAAAAGTTTGAGCGCGGCTTTAGAGATTTCATTTAAAGATGCTGATGGAACTTCAAGCTCTTGAGTGCCGTGAGCGCTTTTAGGGATACGTCTACCATATCCGTCAATAACAATTTCTCCGGTGCAATGAGGCCGTAATTTTTGATTTTTTAAATTATCACTGTCATAGCCAACAGTTAAAACAAGCTTTTTACAGATTAGTTTTTTTTCAGTTAGGTTTAAAGCTAGTTGTTCAGCCATTTCCCGAATAACTATACAAGCCTTTTGATAATCATAAGGACATTGTAAAACCTGACCTTCACCTAAACTTTTTCTTTCAGGGCGTACTTTTTTTATGTCAGATATGGTAGTGGTTTCATATCCCCAGGCATGATCTATTAAAAGTTCGGCATTAACACCAAACATTTTAAATAATAGATCTTTATTGTAATAGTTATCATCTGTGCCTAATGAGCATAAGGCAATATCACCCATAGTAAACATGTTTTGTTCAGCAAGTCTTGTTGCATAGCCGCGTCCTACTCGCCAAAAGTCGGTTATAGGCTTATGATCCCAAAGTAATTTTCTATAAGAAATTTCATCAATTGCTGCAATTCTGAGGCCATTTTTATCAGCCTTGGCGTGTTTTGCGACTATGTCCATGGCAATTTTTGCAAGATAGAGATTAGTACCAATACCGGCTGTGGCTGTAATACCTGTTTCTAAAAATATTTCCTGTACTATTTTTGAAGTTAACTCTAGCGCACTTAATTTATAGTTTTTAAGATATGAGGTAGCATCGATAAAGACCTCATCAATGGAGTAAACATTGATGTCATCAGGGGCAATATATTTTAAGTAAATTTTAAAAATGCGCGTGCTGTAATCAAGATATAGAGCCATTCTCGGAGAGGCAATGATGTAATCAAGGCCAATCTCAGGGTGATTTTGAAGTTCGCTTTCAACTATACTCATGCCCTGAAAGCCATAAGGTGCATTTTTAATTCTTTGCTGATTTATTTCTTTTACTTTTTGAACAACTTCAAAGAGACGTGGACGACCGCCAACACCTTGAGCTTTTAACGATGGGCTTACTGCAAGACAAATTGTTTTTGAGGTGCGTGAAGAATCTGCTACTACAAGATGAGTATCAAGAGGATCTAAGCCTCTCTCTACGCATTCAACAGAGGCATAAAAGGATTTAAGATCAATCGCGATATATTGGCGTTGTGTGGTCATTTACATCTCAAAAAATAAAAATGTATCAATAAATATTATTATAGTTTATATCTTTTTTAAGAATAAGCATAAATAATATTATTGTTAAAAACAAATGATATTTTAATAGATATAAATAATCTTTTAAAGGAAGGATTTGCTTAAGAAAATTTAAATAAATGTTTTTAGAAATGAAAAGAGAGGGCTTAGCCCTCTCTTTTATTAAGACACAATTTGTTTTAAAAGTTAGCCTTCAATGGTTACCTGAGCACCATCAGCACCAACTTCCTTGATCTCACCTAAGAGCCAAGCATTTTCGCCATTGGCCTTTAAGTTAGCAATAGTCTTTTCAACGTCTTCTTGTTTTACAACAGCGATCATACCAACACCGCAGTTGAAGGTACGATACATCTCGTGACGAGAAACACCACCGTTGTATTGTAACCAATCAAAGACCTCAGGCCACTCCCAAGACTTGCCATTGCAAGCAGCGCAAGTGCCTTCAGGTAAGACGCGCGGAATGTTCTCCCAGAAGCCACCACCGGTGATGTGGGCTAAAGCGTGAACATCAACTTCTTTTAAGAGCTTTAAGATGCTCTTAACATAAATCTTTGTAGGCTCTAACAGGGCGTCTGCTAAAAGACGGCCAGATGGTAAACGATCGGTTAAAGGTTTAGCCTGAACTTCCTTTAAAATACGGCGAATTAAAGAATAACCGTTGGAGTGAGGGCCTGAAGAACCGATAGCAACGATAGCATCACCTACTTTAACAGCTTTGCCGTCGATGATTTTTGGCTCATCAACAACACCAACGCTAAAGCCGGCTAAATCGTAGTCACCAACTTCGTACATACCAGGCATTTCAGCGGTCTCACCGCCTACTAAAGCGCAACCTGCTAATTCGCAGCCGTAAGCAATGCCAGTTACAACTTTAGCTGCAACATCAACGTCGAGTTTGCCAGTTCCGTAGTAATCGAGGAATAACAGCGGCTCTGCGCCCTGAACGATCAGGTCGTTTACACACATTGCAACTAAGTCTTGACCTACAGTCTCATGACGATTGAGGTCAATGGCCAGGCGTAATTTAGTACCAACACCATCAGTACCGGTAACTAATACAGGTTGTTTGTAACCTGCAGGGATACGGGTAAGAGCGCCAAAGCCGCCCAGACCGCCGATAACTTCAGGACGGTTAGTGCGTTTTACCGGAGCTTTGATGCGTTCTACAAGTTCTTCACCGGCATCAATATCTACACCGGCATCTTTATAGGTTAAATTGGCCATGACTGTCTCCAGAAAAAAATATGCCCTAATTCTACTAGATTGCGTTAGTTTAAGCTATAAAAATCTAAATTTTTGCCATGCGCTTGTGTGTTAAAATTGAGGTGTTGTAGATATCAGGACATCAATATGAAAAACAAAATAATTGCAGCAATGCTTTTTACCTTGATTTCAGGTATGAGTTCTTACACTTATGCTGAAGATAACCTATTGGTTTTTCAAGAGGATTTAAGTGCTGGTATAGATAAAGCTATGCAAAATGCTTTTACACAGGCATCTGAGAAAATAGCTTTTGATACAGATTTTGATTTTAAGTTAGATGATGCTGTTTTGGCTTGTAACAGTGCATATATTGATAATGACAAGCTTAAAGTGGTTTTTAATGAGGCAAAATTAAAGCAGCTTTTAAATAATTTAGGGGTATCCACTTGGCAAGGATTAGAAGATCCGGTGTTGTTGTGGCTTTGCGATAGCGACAATAATGGAGCTTTTGCCAATAATTCCTCAAAATCGCAGTTTTTAGATGCTTTAAAAGAAAGATCTTCGGCAAAGCGTTTTAATTTAATGTTGCCTTTAATGGACTTAGATGATGTGCAATCTGTTTCAGCTCTTGCAGTTGAAAAAGGAGATAGTGCGTCTTTGGCAAAAGCTACAGCAAGGTATGGAAATAAATTTTTTGTCTTAGCTTCAAAAGAAAAGTCTCCAAGCGGAGATATTTTAGTTAAGTGGAATATTTGCGATGACAAGGGTCAGAGTATAGGTGAAGGTCAAAGCATAGGAGAGGCTTCAAAGGCTGCAGATGAAATGGCTAAATCCTTGGCAGACTCTCTTATGAAGAATACCCAAAGTGAGACCCCTGAGGCATCAAGCGAAGATCAATTTGCATTGGGACCAGGACAAGGATTTGTAAGAATTTTAGTCACTAATGTGCAAAACGTTGGTGATTATGACAAGATTAAACGAACTTTGATTACTTATGGTTATTCTGCAGATTCTCCAATTGTGGCTCGTAGTGCAGAGGGCATTATTATTTCCATTAAAACAGGAGCCTCTGCGGATATTTTAGATGGTAATCTTGCAAATGGTGGCGATTTTGAGAAACTTGCCTCTTGGACTTATAGATTTAAAAATTCTTTAGGACCAGTTAAGCCTGTTTTATGCGGTATTGATAGTGCAAGTGCAGACATTATTCGTTCAACATTTGACGTAAAAGAGAGTGCTAATAAAGATTCATTGAACGAAGATGCAATCGAGGTTGTAAGTGATGATGAGGAGTCACTGTAAGCTATATGCATGAGCCTTACCAAGATATTTTACCTTTACATTTGTCAGATAGGGGGGACTTTAACACTTATGTTGAAGGTCCAAATAAGGCATCTGTAAAGGTTTTAAAGCAGGCTTTTTCAGAGGTAAAAAATGAGTTTTATTATGTTTTCGGGCCTCATGGTTGTGGAAAGACTCACCTTTTAAATGCCCTGTGTCAAAATGTAAGATATCCTGCAGGTAATTGCTTTTATTTAGATTTGCATCTGGGGATGCTTTTAAGTCCGCAACTTTTAAATATTGTTCTCCCGCCTTTTATTGCGATTGATAATGTCGATTTTGCAGCTGGTAACAGTGATTGGGAATTGGCGTTATTTGATATTTATAACCGTTGGTATGATAAGCGTTCTGGAGTTTTGGTTATGAGTGGCAGTAGCTCTTATGACAAAATTCCTTTTGAAAGAGTTGATTTAAATACGCGATTGGGCTCAGGAGTAATTCTTTCTTTAAATTATTTAAATGAAGAACAATGCGTTGAAGCATTAAAAAAGAGAGCATTAGGTAGAGCTTTTTTACTTCCAGATGCAACAGCGTCTTTTTTAGTAAGACACTTTAATCGCGATATGAATAATCTTGTCGCAATTTTAGATTGTTTGGATAGAGCTCAGTTTACAGAGCGCCATCCATTAACAATCCCTTTTGTAAAAAAAATTTTAAAAATTTAGCTTAATTATCATTAAGTTCCTCATCAAATGCACGTTGTTTGCTTAACTCGGACATTTTGGCTCTAACAATCTCACGCTCATTACCACTGCAAACATTTAAAGCTTCGCTATACATTCCTAAAGCACGACTATAATTTGCAGCTAAACCAAAAACTTTAGCCCCACTTTGCAAAGCGTAACATTTCTGTCCTGACAGTCTGTAAGCATCAGTTAAAAGAGAGTTTGCCAAAAAGTTATCACTGTGGCGTTTTAGATATTCTTTTAAAACCACAATGGCTTTTTTACTTTGAGAGTTTTCATTTAAAGCATTGGCAAGGTTTGCAACTACAGCCTCGTTATCAGGTCTACGCTTATAAATAGACAAAAGGTTATTTACAGCTTTATTTTTATTTCCAGAGGCAAGATCGATATCTGTTTTGAGATCAATTACAAAGATATTGTCATTTAAATTTAAATTATTTAAATATTCATGGGCTTTTTGATAGTTTTTAAGCTCATATGCAATTAAGGCTTGGGCATATAAACGGTAAAAGCGGTTAATTTTGTCAGGATTAACTTTTAATCTTTCATCTAAAGCTTTTAGGTCATATCCCATATAACGGACATCAACGCGAGCTTTGGCTAACATAAAATCAGTATTTTTAGAATTTTCTCTGCGACCGTATGATCGGGCTCTATTTATAGCTTCAGCACTTCTAATATCAGATAAAGGGTGATCGATAAGCATGGAAAATACAGGATTTACGTTTCCTTGCATAGCAGTCATTTTTTTAAATAAATCACTCATGCCTTGTGGGTTAAATCCTGATTCATAAAGTAAATCAATACCTAATCTATCAGCCTCATATTCATTGTCACGAGTAAAGTTAATTGATTGTTGCATACTGCCACCAATTGTTGATGACAAAGCAGCCATTCCGGCCATTGGATTTATTACTGACATCGCAATAGATCCTATGATTCCGGCTAAAGTTAAATTTTGATTATCAATTTGCTCTTCAATAAATCTTGCAATGTGTCTTTGGGTTACGTGAGATATTTCGTGGGCAAGTACGGAGGCAAATTCGTCTTCAGTATCGGTATAGTGAAAAAGGCCTGTATAAACTTGAACTTTTCCACCTAAAAAAGCTGAAGCATTGAGGGTTTTATTGTTAACTATAAAAAACTCAAAAGGAAAGTTTACATTTTGAGCATTCATCACTAAGCGATTACCAACTGAAGTTAAATATTCAGTTAAAACAGGATCATCAATAATATTTAAATTTCCGCGAGCCATACGCATAAAATAGCTGCCTACAAGTATTTCTCTTTGGACAGTAAGACCTCGGACTCCAGAAGACGCAATATCAGGAATATCGTAAGATTTAGCATTTATGGCATTACAAGGTAAGATAAAAGCTATAAAAGCCATGGTTAAAATTTTTCTTATATCCATATATATTCCCGCTTTTTTTGCACAAAAAAACATTTTTGATGTGTGATGTCTGCTCTTTTGTGTATATACTTTTTTATTCAAGATTATATTTTTAAAATGTCTTTAGTGTGTAAGTTTTTACTGGATTTTTTGTATGTTTGTTTTGCTCAAGAGATGGTATTGGCGACATTTTTCACAACCTGGAACTATTGAATTTGCATTAGTCTTAATTGGAGCTTTTTTAACTGTTTATTATTTTATGTGGCTTGTAGGGCCATTGGTTGTAGCTTTATGTTTGTCTTACTGTTTGGATTGGGCTGTAAGATCTGCAATAAAACATTTTAAGATCTCTCGTTTTTTAGCATCAGGTATTGTGATGATTATCTTTATTGGTCTGTGTGTAGGTCTTTTGCTATTTATTGCGCCTAAGATTTTGCAACAGGGAGCGGAGTTTTATGGCAAAGTTCAAGAGTTCAGCCAAAATGCTTCAGAGAGCGCAAATATTGAAGATGAGAACATAGATGCGGTAATTTCAACTACAGTTTACGATTTAATCGAAAGAACTCCTGAGCCTTTGGCTAGCATGTTTACAAGAGAGGATGTTGAAAACTATGTAAACAATACCCGTTCTTTTGTAATGAGTAATTTAACGCAGATTATAAAAACAAAAATAATGCCTTCAGTTATGAACGCAGCTACATGGCTTATGTATATGATTGTTGTGCCAATTTTTATGTTTTTAATGCTTTCAAATAAAGAAGTTTTGCAAAAACGCTTTAGAACTTACGTACTACCGAATAACCAAGAGCTCATTTCGGTATTTTGGCCAAAGATAAACTCTCAAATTGAAGGCTATATTCGTGGCAAGATGTTACACATCACGATTATCTCGATTTTAAATACCTTCGCCTTTTTAACTTTTGGTTTAAATTATGCTTTTTTATTGGGATTAGGTGTGGGCCTTTCAGTGGTGATTCCGTATGTAGGTGCGGTTATTATTACTATTCCAATTTTGCTTGTAAGTTTAATTCAGTTTGGTTTTTCACAAGCTTTCTTCTGGTTTTTATTAGTTTATATAGTAATACAGCTTTTAGATAGTAATGTGTTAACACCTTTCCTTTTCTCAAAGGCTATGAACTTAGATGCTTTTTCTATTTTAGCTGCCATTATGATCTTTGGCGGTCTTTGGGGATTTTGGGGCGTATTTTTATCAATTCCTTTGGCAACCTTTATTGGAACTTTAATTGTTTATTGGCCAAACGCTGATAAAAAAGTGTCAAATGAAGAGTTAACGACTGACGATAATAACGGGGAAGATTGTAGTTTTTCTGAGGAAAAAAATAATAAATAATCTTTAAATTTCTCCCCAAGCTTTTGCTTGGGGAGGTATTTTACTTATACTTTAATACATTAAAGTATAAAGTTTACGTCTGAAAGTCTTTTGTAATGGATTTCCAGATAAAGTACTTAAAATATCTAAGAAAGTCTTTTTGATCTCAGCATTTCCCAGATCCTTCTTTAAGATTTCAAAAAGCATATTTAAAGCCTCTTCGTGACGACCACCTTCAGACAGAGCAATTGCTAATTGTTTTGCAATTTCCATATCCTGTGGATTTTTGGCAAATGCCTCTTGCAAGTCGCGAATCTGTGGAGAATCAGCGGCTTGTTCAGCTAATGTTAAAGAAGAAATTAAATCTTTATATTCTTGAGAAGACTGCTCTTCACGACCGGCATTGTCTAAAAGCTCATGAGCCTTTTCAAGATTCTTAGTTTTGATGCAGATACGAGCGAGCATAAATTTAAGATCCATACGATTTGAATCTTCTTCATATGCTGAAAGTGCTTTTTGCATAGCTTCTGCAAGGTTATTCTGAGCCTCAGCCTCAAGGGCTTCACGCATTAAGTTATCTGCTTTAGATGGCATGTATTTTTTAACAAGTTCAGCAACCTTAACAGGAATATCGTCTCCTTGAAGCGCATCAACAGGCTGTGCTTTTTTGAGAACTACTAAGGTTGGAACAGAACGTAAACCAAGTTGCATAGCAATAGCTTGGCCGACCTCAGAGCTTACATCAGCCTCAGCTAAGGAAACATATTCATTGTTTTCAGGAACATTAGCTTTTACAGCATCAGTTGCTTTTTGGCACTCAGGGGCGTCTTTTACAAAGAAGTATATAAATACAGCTTTATTTTCTGAAGCTTTTACTAATAATTCTTGTACATTGTTTTCATCAATGAGCATTGTTTAATCCTTAAAGCGATTGAGATCCTGCATAGCACGGATCAAGTTTTTTAAATTCGGACGAATTTTTAAATGACGACCACCACTTTCAATATAAGAGGTGCCGTTGTTGTCATATACAGTAACAAATCCAGAGCTTACAAGCAGTAGTTTGTCACCTTTTGTTGTTACAAAGAAATCTCGATTGATAGGCTCTTTAAGACTTATACCTAAGCTGTAATTTACAGTTTCGTTGCTAATACCTAAGACCTCTTTACCAAATGTAGCCGGTATATCATAAACGGAGGTTAAAGTCTCTACGTTTACACCTTTAATCGATTCATCAGGTCTTTTTATAATCAAAGGTACATGTTGGCTTAAACGGTTGTAAATATTACTACCATCATTTAAAAGAGAATTTCCTTTAGATGAGGTGATAAGGATAATAGTGTTATTTAAGCGGCCACTATTATTTAAAGTCTCTTCAAGTTTTTGCAGTTCTTTATCAATATTTTTTAAGATATTAGCGCGCTTTTGTTCAGTTAAATCGTTTTGACATAAAGAGTTTAAACTAATATTTAAGGCAAAACGTCTATCAGAATCAATGCTATTTATGTAGTTACAAGCTTTATCTACAGCTTCACTATCAGATTTTAAATTATCAAAATTGATGTTTCTAAAACCGGTGAAGTTTGAGTTTTGAGCATCATAATTTGAAGAAATAATTCTTACAAGATACTCTTGACGATGCATTTCATCGACAATAACAGGAGCAATATTCTTTGATTTAAAAGTAGATCTGTATTGGATAGGAATGCCGTATGTCAGAGCAAAATCATTATCCTCTAAAGAATTGTAAGGTAAATAATGGTTTTCAAAACTCTGAGAATTTTGTTTTAAGTTGTATAAGTTTGGCATAGTCTCTGCGTTTAAATCGCTATAAGACATGCCATTTATAAAGACCATCACCATATTACGGTGAGGCTTAAGTTCAGCAACAGACAAAGGCTCCAAAGGATAGCGAATTGCAATGTCTGCAGTTGAAACTCCAGATAAGGTGTTAGTTTTAATCCAGCCATGATTTGAGAGAAATGACTTGGCGGTCATTGGGTAATGGGCTGGAAATACAGGTCTTAAGATATTGATATCTTCATGACGTGTAGCATCAGCCCAAATATGAATACTATGAGAGGCCACAAAAGATATAGTCAAAAAGACAGCAATGATTGTTGGGAAATAATTGTTGCGTAAACGACTTCTATAGATTTCTCGAGTAGATAATTTAGCAAAAATTAACTCAAGTCCTATAACTATAGGAATTGCGATCCATAGAAAATTGTAGTTTAAGCCAGTTTTAAAATCTAAATCACCAAAGATTAAGCTTAAGACCGTAGCTGAGATGTGAACTCTTGCAGATAAAAAAAGCTTGGCATCAACTAATAAAATAATGAAGGCTATACAGGCAATGATTACAGATATGATTCTGTAAAGATGGTAACGACCAATAAAAGAAATTGGAAAGAGAATAATCAGGTAGGTTAAAAAAGCCAAAAAGCTCATTTGACCAAACCATGTTATCAAAAGGTATATAAAAGAAATGAAGCTTACAGTGTGGGGAGCTGCATAAACATAAACACTACCTATAAAAATAGCCAGCAAAATATTTAAGAAAAGAAAATGGTGTCCCCAAGAGTTGCTGCGAGCAACCTGTTCTTTATATGAGAAAACATTTAGTATTTTTAGTGTTTGATGCATGCTGACTTCTCTTATTAAAACATGGTTTATTTTAGCATTCTTTTTTTAAAACAATTAAAAGAGCGCTTTTTGTTTA
>Freddie_p2__coassemble_1477_pt1 | contig 30434 bp, 25 predicted proteins | sample Freddie_p2__metabat2_high_PE_038 | metagenome-assembled genome bin Freddie_p2 | reverse complement strand
ATGAATATAATCTCAATTTCATTAGGGCTATCCACAGATTCTCGGAAGAACCAATTTTTTAAAGATAAATAAAAAGGCGGTAAAGATTATTTACCGCCTTAAATTAAGTTAATTTTGTTTATTATCTAATGGTGATATACAACTGAGTATTACCACGCTGGATCCGGATAGCGTTGATGCGACCTTTGCTCTTATCAAGGTTCTTTTTAAGATCGGCTAATGATTTAACCTTGTTACGGTTTACAGCAGTAATGATATCGCCTTCTTTAAGACCTAATCTTTGAGCAATAGAGCCCTTTTCAATAGCAGTAATCCTTACACCTTCATTCTTGTCAGTATTTGCAAGTTGAGCTCCGCTAAAGGCTTGAGATAACTCAGATGCATCTGATGATTCCGCATAGTAGTTATTCTCGCCTAAAACAACGTCAACATTCATCTGACGGCCATCGCGGAAAACACCAACGGTAAGCTTGCTACCTGCTCTTTGAGTGGCAACAATTGCGCGTAACTGACCAAAAGAGGTAACCTCTTTGCCATTTACAGAGGTGATGATGTCACCTGATTTAATTCCAGCTTTATCAGCAGCGCTATTTGGTTGTACTTCATTTACGAAGGCTCCATTGCGCTTGTCATAGCCAAAGCTCTCAGCTAGGTCTGCATTTAACTCTGTACCGGTTACACCTAACATACCGCGTTTAACTTCACCAAAATCTAACAGCTGGTGAACGACGTTTTTAACCATATTAGATGGGATTGCAAAACCAATACCAATATTGCCACCACTTGGGGCCATAATTGCAGTGTTGATACCGATAAGCTGACCTTTAAGATTTAAAAGGGCACCGCCTGAGTTACCTGAGTTAATAGCAGCATCAGTTTGAATGAAGTTTTCAATGTTTTCGATATTAAGGCCAGATCTGCCTAAAGCTGACACAATTCCTGAGGTTACTGTCTGACCTAAACCATAAGGGTTACCGATAGCTACAGCAAAGTCACCAACTTCAATTGCATCAGAATCAGCAAGCTCAATTGCAGTTAATCCATGAGCATCTTTGATTTGTAATAAAGCTAAATCGGTGTGTTCATCAGAACCTATAAGTTTAGCCTTAAATTCACGGCCATCGGATATGGCTATACGGATTTCATCAGCATCATCAATTACATGGAAGTTAGTAACAACATATCCTTTTTTAGCATCGATGATTACACCTGAGCCTAAGGCTTGGAACTCGCGCTGTTGTTTTTGACCTAAGTCAATTCCTGGTAATAAGAAACGGAATTCTTCAGGCAATTGGAAAGTTTGTACATTCTTTTTGCCTTTTACGGAGATATTTACGACACCCGGAATAACTTGCTTAATCATAGGAGCAAGACTTGGAAGCTCTCCTGCAGCTTCAAGACTGCCTAAAATTGAAGTAGATGCATTGGCAGCAGGGGAGGCGCTGGCAAAAGCTAAGGCAACAGCAAGACCTGCAGCTAAGAGGGTGTTTTTACTTTTTTTCATCACAAATTCTCCTTGTAATAGAATTTTGTTTTTTTTATTCAGTTGTTTTTTCTGGATCTTTTTCTTTTTTGTCATCTGCATTTTCAGATTCAACTAAGGTTTTAGGAGAATCTTCAACTTCAGATGTATATAAGTTATTGTCCTCACTTACGCTGTCTTCTTCCTTATCTTCTTCCATAGGAACAAAAAGTTCGCTTCCTGAAGTGCCCATTTTTTCAGAGGCATTGCGCATGAAGTCAGCATAATGACGATAACTTGAATCTAGTTGCAAAAATAAATCTGAGGATGTTTTTAAAAACTCATCAACAGATCTTTGAGCGTTAGCCAGATCTCTTCTTGTTTTTAAAAGTTCGTCCTGCATCCTGTGACCTTTGAAGATTTTAGTAATTGCTATGTAGCATAAAGCGACACCGGCAATAAAACCTGCAATAAAGTACAGGGAATCGATAACGTACTGAGATTCTGACATAATTTTTTCCTGTAAAAAATCAAAGATGATGAAAAGTATTGGCAATGATTTTAACAATTTATGCATATCTTTACCCATATGGGGAAGATATTTCTTTTATCATCTTGATGAAAAATAATAGACTACCTTTCTTAGCTGAGACTTAGATCACAATAAATTAAAAGAAAATTTTAAAAAAGTTTGTAGTAATTAAAATTAGTTTTAAGTTAAATTTTTTCTGGCAAATATGATTATATTCATGTATAATCTTTAAGCCCCTCTAATCGGAAGGCCGGATTCCCACCCGTGTATTTCGATGCAGGTTGTCGAGACGATAATCTGTTTGGATAAGAGTTCAAATAATTTTATTTGTTATTTGATTGTTTTTAAAGGATATTTATCCTTCAAAAAGGGTTTTTAGATGAAATCTTATGTTGCAAAACCGTCAACCATTAAGCGCGACTGGTTTGTTATTGATGCCGAGGGCCAGACTTTAGGCCGTATCGCTACTGAAATCGCTACCCGTTTACGCGGCAAGCACAAGCCTGAGTACACTCCTTTCATGGATACCGGTGATTACATCATCGTTATCAATGCATCCAAGGTTCGTGTAACTGGTAACAAGACTAACGACAAGATGTATTATCACCACACTGGTTTCCCAGGCGGTATCAAGTCTGAGTCTTTCAAGAAGCTGGTCGAGCGTAAGCCTGAGGAAATCATCGAGAGAGCTGTTCGTGGCATGCTCCCTAAGGGACCATTAGGCCGTGAGATGTTCCGTAAGCTCAAGGTATATGCCGGCGCAGAGCACAAACATGCTGCTCAACAGCCTCAGGTTATCAAGTTTTAAGGAGCATTAGCAAATGGCTGCAAATCAGTATTATGGTACCGGTCGTCGTAAGGACGCTACCGCTCGTGTATTCTTAAAACAGGGTACCGGTAAAGTCGAGATCAATGGCAGAACTTTAGAGCAATATTTCGGTCGTCCAACCTCTCGTATGGTTGTTGCACAGCCGTTAGAGCTCTTAGAGCTTGGCGACAAGTTTGATATTTACGTCACCGTAAGCGGCGGCGGCATCACCGGTCAGGCTGGTGCTATTCGTCACGGTATTACCAGAGCTCTCATTCAGTATGATGAGTCTTTCCGTCCTGCTTTACGCAAGGCCGGCTTCGTAACTCGTGATGCCCGCGCAGTTGAGCGTAAGAAAGTTGGTCTCCACAAGGCTCGTAAACGTCCGCAGTACAGCAAGCGTTAATCTTTGCTTTGTGTCCAAGAAAAGCCCCTGCTTTTGCGGGGGCTTTTTTATATCTGGAAGTTTTTTTAAGAGGTTTTTCTTATGTCTGACACCATGAGCTCTTTTAAGCCTTATCTGTTTACCGCTTATTATGATTGGTTTACAGATAACGGTATTACTCCCCATCTGGCAGTTGATGCAAGTTGTAAAGGTGTAAAGGTGCCTTTAGCTTACGTTAAAAATAATGAGATAGTTTTATCTATTGCTCCAGCTGCTATGCATGATTATCAGCTAAAGAGTAATGGTATTGCCTTTAAAGCAATGTTTAGAGGCGTAAGCGAGGATATTTTTGTTCCTTTTAAAGCCATGATAGCTTTAATTGCTGTAGAGGCTAATGAAGCATTGCCTATAGGCGCTATTTTAGATAGTTATGGTAGTGATGAGGAAACAGAAGATAACGAGGTTAAGGAAGAAGAGCCTTTATTCTCTGTTGAAAGTGATATTCAACCTCAAGAAGATGATAAGGTCGAGGAGAAAAAAGAAGATACAAAAGAATCTTCTGCTCCAACTTTTGAATTTGTTAAAGATTAAACAAAAAGGCTCCTTAAAAAAGGAGCCTTTGCTATTTATAAGACCTTTATTTAAGGTCTTACATTTCCTAATTTTACCCACATAGGTGATGCTTCAATTAAACCTTGATTGGTTAAGCTTAAATCACCAGATAAGCCATGCATTACATCATTCTTATCTTTAGATAATTCTTTTAAGCTATATGCAAAGTTTACAGAGTCATATGCGGTGGCAAAAATACGCTGTACCTGAGGGTTTGCTTTAGGTAAGGACTTCATAAATGAAGTTTTAAGCTCACTGTCAGTTAAAAGCCAAGGCATATCACCTAAAGTTGCACCTTTTAAAGCTAACTCTTGAGAGGAGTTGTTAATTCCTTGGAAGCTTCTATCTGTAAGATATACAGGAATGTCAGATGGAATTAAGGCTTTAATACTTACAGTATCAATACCTGGAGCGTGTATGTAGATACTGTCAGCATTTCTAAAGTTGCAGGCGCTAGATAAGTTTTTAATTAAAGCTGGATCTTGATAGGTGCAGCTTAAAGCTTTACCAGCTTTGGCAAAAGTAGCGCTAAAGGCGCTACGAGCTCTTGTAGATGAGCTATCTGAGCCTGAAACTACTAAAGGTTTGCGGTGACCATCTGCATAGATCTTTGATGCAGCTAATGCACCTTCATAATCAGGGCCTAAGTTAAAGTACCATTGATTTACAGGGCGATTTCCTTCTGGAGTATTTAAAACAATAGAAGGGATCTTAATTCCTGAATTATTTAAAGCTGTAACTTCAGGCTTTAAGATTGGTCCTATGATAAGAGTGGTACCGTCTTTTGAAATTATATTAACTATTTCAGAGATATTCTGTTTGTTGGTGTCATAAAAGACAGCTTTGGCATTAGATTTGCGATCAGATAAAGCAGTTAAAATGCCTAATTTTGCAGGGTTGCCAACGCTATCGGCAAAGCGACCTGATAATGGCAGTAAAACTGCAATCTTGGTATTGTCATCAACGATAAATAAGCTTTGAGGATCGAGGTTATAAGGAGTTGCTTCGGCTCTTTGCTCTAAGCTGTCACCATCAAATTTAACTTCGTCGCTATTTTTAGCTTTAGGATTTGCTTTTGGCAAAATATAAACGCATAAAGGATGCTGAGAGTATTTTTGAGTAAATTTTTCTAAAGCTAAATCCTTAAGTTCTTTGCTTTGTGACTTACTGATTAAGGCATATTCTAAAAAGCCTCTATCATTGTAGTCTTGTGCATTTTTTAAAGATGAAGCTAAATCAGCTTGAGGTAAAGTACCTAAGATATTATTGCAGCGGTTAATTACGGTAACTTTATCTTTATCGTTTACATAATCAAGTAAGTTCTTTTGACTTGTATATGCTGCAAATTGGTATTTAGCATCATGAGTCTTATTGTAAAGTTTGCTATTTACACCAGATTTTAACTGGAAATAGTAAACTGCAGCTGGAGTATTAAGATCTTGAGGATTGATGCTATTTAAAATTCCTTCAGCCTTTTCATTTTTGCCGGTACGGGATGCAAGTAATGCATCCATAATTTGGGCTTGGGCCTTTTTTGCAGGGGTTGTAGCTTGAGAATAGAGATCGTTTATAGCTGCACGTGCTTGTTTGGCATTGCCAGCGTTAATAGAGCTTCTTGTAAGTAAAATTAAGGCATTGAAGAGATCGGCATCAGAGCTGTTATTTACTAATTCTTCATACTGAGAAACATTTAAAGTTAGGTTGCCAAAAGCCTGTGTTCCGCTAAGGGATGGGCCTTGAGTGGTGCTGCAGGCGCTTAATGTAAGCACAGCTGCTGCAAGTACAGAGCAAAGGGCGAAGTTTAAACGAGATTTTTTAGCTTTCACTATAAATTCCTTGAAGCAATCAAGAGCAAGCGGAACTTGATTGTCCCGTGCTCAGTACAATTTAAGTAAGATTATAGGTTAAATTTGACAGCAATATCACAAAAAAATCTTTAGATATTAGCTTTTAGTAAGCCTTTTTTTTGCAGATTCCTATTTTGATGAAAAAGCTGCTTTTTTTATACATATAATTAAACAAATTTGTTTTTTAATTTTGTTAAAAGTATTTTTAATTGGCCTTTTTAAAGTTAGTGTTTTAGACTTGCTGGCAATATTTTAATCATTAAGTTTTAAGGTTTTGTTTGATTTGAGGTTTATATGCTTAAAAGTGCACTTTATATAGTTCCAACACCTATAGGGAATCTTGAGGATATAACTTTAAGAGCCATAAATGTGCTTAAAAGTGCCACCTTGATTGCAGCTGAGGATACTCGTCACTCAAAAATCTTACTTGATCATTTAGGTATTGCAGGTGTCAAGCTTATAAGTTGCCATGATCATAATGAAGATGAAAGAGCATCAATCATTATTGATGAGGTTAAGGCAGGTGGTATTGTTGCTTTAATCTCCGATGCAGGCTCTCCTTTAATTAACGATCCTGGATATAGAGTAGTAAGCCACTGCGCAAAAGAGGGCGTTGATGTAGTGCCTCTCCCAGGCCCATGTGCTTTAATTACCGCTTTAGAAGGTGCTGCATTACCTACAGATAAGTTTATGTTCCAAGGCTTTTTCCCTGTAAAGGAAAAAGAGCTTGAGGAAACTTTAAGAAAGCTCTCTTGTGTTGATTACACCGCCGTATTTTATGAAACTCCAAGAAGAATTTTAGCTACCATGGAAATGGTTGCAAAAATTTTACCAGAGCACCCGGTTTCTTTATGCCGAGAACTTACAAAAACCTTTGAGTCTTTCTATCGTATGAAAGCAAAAGAGGTCCCTGAGTTTTTAAAAGCTGATTCTGACAGAACTCGTGGTGAGTTTGTTGTAGCTATCGGATCTTTGCCACAAGAGGGTGGAGAAATCGATGAAAATGTCGAAGAGGCTTTAAAACTTTTGATAAAAGACACAAAAGTTAAGCTTGCATGTCAAGCTTTATCCTTAGTTTGTGACGTAAAACGTAATGATTTATATTCTTTAGCATTACGTTTGAAAGAAGATCATGATCTTTAAAAACAATCTGATATAATAGTACCAAGAGTCGGCCGGGCAACCGCTGCCGTGTACGCGTGTCTTAGGGCATACGGTCACTGGGGGAGGAAAGTCCGAGCTCCATAGGACGGGGTGCCAGGTAACGCCTGGAGAGCGTAAGCTCATGACTAGTGCAACAGAGAGTAGACCGCCTGTGTGAAAACATGGGTAAGGGTGAAAGGGTGCGGTAAGAGCGCACCGCTTTCTTAGCAATAAGGAAGGCATTGTAAACTCCACCCGGAGCAAGATCGAATAGGTTTCCATATGGTGTGGTCCGCACCGGAGACGGGTTGATTGCTGGAACCGGTGAGCGATTGCCGGTCTAGAGGAATGGTTGCCACTGCAATATAAAGCAGAACAGAACTCGGCTTACAGGCCGGCTCATATTTTCAGGATTTATTAAGCATCATGCCTTTTGCTCATATACCAGTATTATTAGAAGAAGTATTAGAAGGCTTAAATATTAAGCCTGCTGGCATCTATGTTGACGCTACCTTTGGTCGTGGCGGTCATTCGCGTCGCATTTTAGAGCGTCTGGGACCTGAAGGCAGATTATATGCCTTAGATCGTGATTTAGAAGCAGTTAAAGCTGCATCTTTAATCACAGACACGCGTTTTTCTATAGTGCACAGCACTTTCTCAAATATCAAAAATGTTTGTGAAGATTTTGGTATCTTGGGAAAAGTAGATGGCATTTTGATGGATATTGGTGTTTCATCTCCGCAGTTAGATGATGCTTCCCGTGGTTTTTCTTTTGACAGAGATGGTCCTTTGGATATGCGCATGGATCAAAGTGCCCCATTGGATGCAGCTGTGATTGTAAATACCTATTCCCAAAAAGATTTAGCTTATATTTTTAAGGTATATGGTGAAGAGCGCTTTGCCTCCAAAGTAGCTGCGGCTATTGTTAGGGAGAGACAAAAAGAGCCTTTTTCACGTACTTTACAATTAGCTGAACTTATTAAAAAGACTATTCCAGGTTGGAATGAGTCCAAACACAAAGCTACTCGTTGTTTCCAAGCATTACGCATTGCTGTAAATGGTGAGCTTGATGAGCTTCATGCTGCATTAGATCAATGTGTAGATGTTTTAAATGATAAAGGCAGACTTTGTGTTATAAGCTTTCATTCGCTTGAAGATCGTATTGTAAAAAATTTTATAAAAGATAAGGCGCGCGGACAGGAGGTTCCTCCTTCTGTACCATTGACCTTCGAGCAAATAGAACAACTGCGCCTAGCTACAGCAACTATGGAGCCCGTCAGCGGGGCTATTAAAGCAGGTCCTGCTGAATTGAAAAATAATGTTCGTTCAAGAAGCGCTACTTTGCGTGTAAGTGAACGAATGAAGAGGCTTAAAACATAAATGCAAAGTGCAGCTGCTAGGGTTAAGACGGAAGAAGAATTAGCTTCCGACTTAAAACAAAAATCAAGCCTTGCAGCTTCCAAAAAATCAGAAATTAAGAAAGAGGTTCCTTCAAAAAAGGAGCCTACGGTTATTACTGTTGATTTGGAAGACTTAGGCGAGGATACATACAATTCCTTTAATCGACGCTACGAATATTTAGGTCAGCCCCGTAACCGGGCTTTAGTGCCTACAATTTTTGCAGACGTGATGCGTAATTGCGTAATATATATTCTAATTTTTGCGGTTACGGTTTTGTGTATTTATAAAGTTATACAAGTTCAAAATACACGTCAGTTAACAGCTACCCTAAACGAGGTAAATCTCAATATAGAGACTCAAAGTCGAGAGAGTTTGCTTTTACAAGCTCAAAGACAGTCTTTATCAGCGCATGCCTCTGTTCGTGAACAGGCGATAGATAAATTGGGAATGGTGAATCCTAAAACTGAGGCGGAAGTCGTAATTCGTCTGGATAATTAGATGTCACTTTTAACCGATAAGGACGGAAACGGTACCTTAAAAATAAGTCGTTTCCGTATAGCTTTTGTGTGGTTGATGATTATCGTCTGCACATCAGGCTTAGTCGCCCGACTTTTGTGGATACAGGTATTGCACCCTGAGCGTCTTATCGCTGAGGGTAATGCTCGTGTTTTAAGAAATTATCATTTTGAGCCTGCCAGAGGCAAAATTACCGATCGCCAAGGTCGTATTCTTGCCATATCCATTCCTGTAAAAACTGTTGATGCAGATCCTAAGATTTTGCATGAAAACGGTGTTGCCTCAAATAAAGAAGCTATAGCAAAGCTTGCATCAATCTTAGAGCTTGATCCTAAAGAGCTTTCTGAAAAAATAAAAGATCCTTCAAGACGTTTTGTTCACTTAAAACACTATCTTGAAATTGATAAAGTTCAAGCTGTAAAAGAAATTGCCAAAGATGGCATCATTTTAAATGACAGTTATCGTCGTTATTATCCAACAGGAGAGGTAAATGCTAACTTAGTTGGTATTTTAAATGGCGATGGTGTTGGTGTTTATGGTGTTGAGCAAAGTTTTAATAGCTATCTTACAGCAACAGCCACTACAAGAACTGCCCATAAAGATAGATACGATCATGTAATTGAAAATTTGGGAATTGTTAAAGCAGGTACAGCTGGTGGTAACTTAGTTTTAAGTATTGATAATAGACTGCAAACTATTGCTTATAAGGCCTTAGATGATGCAGTAAAAACTAATGAGGCTGATAGTGGTTGTGCTGTTTTAATTGACGTTAGAACTGGTGAGATTTTGGCTATGGCCAATAGCCCTTCATTTGATCCAAATGATAGACATCATTTTGATAGTAAAAACGCTAAAAATAGAACCATTACGGATATCTTTGAGCCAGGTTCTACTATGAAGCCTATAGTCGCATTGGCGGCTTTAGAAACAGGTGCTGTCAATTGGAAAGAGGTTTTTGATACAAGACCTTTTGTGGTTGATGGTAAGACTGTTCGTGATTCCCATTCTATGAACACCGGTACCCTTTTGGATATTATTAAATACTCCTCAAATACCGGTATGGCTCATATTTCTCAGAGAATTGGTCCTTTTAAAATTATGGAAATGCTCCAACGTTTTGGTTTTGGACGCAAATCTCAATCAGGACTTATTGGCGAGAGTTCAGGAAGACTTAACGAAACTAGAACTTTCTGGTCAGAAATTGATAAGGCTACTTTAGGCTTTGGTTATGGTGTTGCTGTCACAAGCTTACAACTTACATCAGCTTATGCGACCTTAGCCTCAGGTGGAGCTTATCATCCAGTCTCAATATTAAGACTTTTAAACCCTCCGGCAGCTACTCAAGTTGCCAACGCTCAGGAGGTAAGGCGCATGCAGATGGCTCTTGAAACCGTAGTTGCTGCCGGTACTGGTAGTAGAGCTGCGATTTCACGCTATCGTGTTGCAGGTAAAACCGGTACGGCTAAGATTGCAACTGCTGGTGGTTATGGTAAGGATTATATGGCTACATTCGCAGGCTATGCTCCAATATCAGCCCCTCGATTTGCTTTAGTAGTTGTGATTACAGCTCCGCGTGCAGGTAAATTCTATGGCGGTGTTGTATCAGGACCTGTATTTCATGAAGTAATGTCGCAGGCGCTACAACTTTATAATGTTCCTCCTGATCGTGATATGAACGAAGAAAACTAATAAAAGGCATTTTTATGCGTACTCTTAAGGATTTATGTACTTTTACACACAATTGCTGTGATAAAAATGACGATATTGAACTTACATCTTTGCAGACAGATTCACGTCTTTGTAAGGAAAATAGCGTATTTGTCGCAATAAAAGGAACTCATGTAAATGGTTGTGATTACCTGTTAAAGGCACAACAAAACGGCGCCTGTGTGGCTATCGTGGATGAGGATAATAAGCCAACTTCATTGCAGTTAGATGGTGTAAAGATTCCGATTTTATATAGACAAAGTTCGCAGTCTTTAGCATCTATTGCCGCATGGTTTTATGACTATCCATCAAAAAAACTTAAGCTTATAGGTATAACTGGAACTAATGGTAAGAGCACCATTACCACAATCATAGCGCAGTGGTTAGGCCTTATTTTAAATGATAAGGTAGGACTTTTAGGAACTTTAGGTTATGGCTTTTTACCAAATTTAAATAAAAGTGCCAATACAACTTTAGATGCTGTGAATTTGCAAAGAGTTTTGGCTTATATGGTCGATGAGGGTGCTAAATATGCAGCAATGGAAGTATCTTCTATTGGTGTATGTGAAGGTCGCGTTGATGACTGCAATTTCTATGCTGCAGGATTTACTAACTTAACTCGCGATCATTTAGATTACCACAAGACTATGGAAAATTATGCCAAAGCCAAGGAGAGTTTCCTGTCAATGGCAGATAGCTCCATGATAACTATCAATATTGATGATAGCTGTGGCTCTAAGTTTGCCGATGAATTTTTAGGCTGTACCGCCGTAAGTCTTAAGAAAAAATCTGACATGAAAGAGCAATTTGCTCGTTATGTATGTGTAGAGGACGTCTTATATAAAGAAGATGGCATGAAGATTAAGTTTGATACATATAAAGGAAAAGGTGTATTAGACTGCAATCTTTTAGGTACATTTAATGTGGAGAATTTAGCTGTAGCTTTAGGTGTGCTTTTATCTTTAAAGGTTCCTTTTGAGAAGTTAATGGCTCAGGGCTCTAAATTAAAACCAGTAAAGGGCCGTATGGAGTGCTTTAATGGTGAAAATAAACCACATCTAGTTGTAGATTATGCGCATACCCCAGATGGTGTAGAGCAGGTTTTAAGAGGAGTGCGTGTACATCATAAAGATGGAAAAATTTGGTGTATTTTAGGTTGCGGCGGTGATCGCGATAAAGGTAAGCGTCCTATTATGGCTATTAAAGCTTGTGTTTATGCGGATAATGTAATTTTTACCTCAGATAACCCAAGAAGCGAAGATCCAAACTCCATTATTGATGACATGATAAAGGGCGTTGAGAATGCCCATAACTATAAATGCATTGTTGATAGAGTAAAAGCCATTAAATATGCATTTAAGCATGCATCCGTTGGCGATTGTATTGTTATTGCCGGTAAGGGCCATGAGGATTATCAGATTTTTAAAGAGGGTACAGTCTCTTATTCTGATAGAAAGTTAGCTGCAAGCTTAGCAGGAGTCGATTGTGATTGATTTTAAATTGAGCGAAGCTGTAGAGCTTGCACAGGCTTCTCTTTTTGGAAGCGATATGGTCATACACTCCGTATCCACAGATTCTCGTAATTGTAAGGGCGCGTTATTTATAGCTCTTGCAGGCGATAAGTTTGATGGCCATGATTTTATTGCAAAGGCTATAGAAAACGGAGCTTGTGCGATAGCTTTATCTAAAGATGTACCTTGCAATATTCCTTATGTAAAGTGCAATGATACTTTAAGATTTTTAGGTATTTGCAGTTTATGTGTAAGACGTAAATGCAAAGGATTTGTGGTCTCTCTTACAGGTTCTTGTGGCAAAACTACTGTAAAGGAATATACCTCAAAAATTTTAAGCCTCTGTGGTAAAACTGTTGCAACTTTTGGTAACTATAACAATGATGTAGGAGTCCCTTTAACCCTCCTAAATTTAACTTTAGATACAGATTATGCGGTAATTGAGCAGGGAGCTAGCCATCCTCAAGATATTGCACGCACTTCAGAATTTGTTGAGGCTCAAGTTGCGTTAATTAACAATGTAGGTGGTGCGCATTTAGAAGGTTTTGGCTCTTATGAAGGCATATATAAAGGTAAGAGCGAGATCTTAGATTCTGTATTTAGTCGAGGTGGGGTTGGCATAGTGTGTGCCGATAGCCCTTGGTTTGATAGATGGTGCCAAGATTATAAAAAAGAGCTTATTGAAGGCCGTCTTTTAAGTTTTGGAGAAAGTGAAAATGCCACAGTTAGACTTTCCAATTTAAAAGTTTCCTTAGATCATCTTGAGTTTACTTTGAGAATTGATAATAAGGATTATCCAATTATTTTAAATGTTATAGGTGAGCATAATGCTTTAAATGCAGCCGCAGCTGCAACATTAGCATTTGCCGCAGGCGCTAAAGGCGAGAAAATTCAAGAGGGATTAAATCTTTCTTCTAATTTTAAAGGTCGTTTAAACATTAAAGATTATGGTAATTTCACTTTAATTGATGATGCTTATAACGCAAGTTTCAACGCCGTATTGTCTGCAGCTAAAACTCTATCTTTATGTAAAGGTCATCGGGTGATGATTTTTGGCGATATGGGAGAGCTTGGAGATGAGAGCATAAATCTTCATAAACAAGTTGGTGAATATGCCAAAATTTATGTCGATGAGCTTTTATGTGTAGGTCCTTTGAGCTCCTATAGTGTAAAAGCTTTTGGCAGCAATGCCCACCATTTTAATTGCCATGAAGATCTCGTAAAATATGCCGTTGGTCTTTTACAAGGTCAGTACTGCAGTTTCCTCGTCAAAGGCTCACATTCAATGCATATGCAGACTGTAAGTGACGGGTTAATTATACATGGAGAGAGAGAATGATAGTTTTGCTGTCAGAGTGGCTTAGCAATTATGTTGATGCTTTGCGCGTATTTAGCTACCTGACTTTTCGTGCCGTAATGGCTTTATTTACCGCGCTTACTATTGCTTTATGCTTAGGCCCTAAAAGCATTCGCGCCTTACAAGTCTTACATTTTGGTCAGGTCGTGCGCGATGATGGCCCACAATCTCACTTAAAGAAGCAAGGAACTCCAACTATGGGCGGTATTTTAATTATCGGCTCTATTGTTGTTACCATGCTTTTGTGGTGTCGACTTGATAATATTTATACTTGGTACACTATTGCAACTTTAGTCTTTTATGCAGCTATTGGTTTTGCTGATGATTATTTAAAAGTTGTACGTCACGATCCGCATGGTTTACGTGCAAAGTATAAATATTTCTGGCAATCTGCTGCAGCGTTAACTTTAGCTTGCTGTATTTATGGCACAGCAAACACTCCAGATGAGACTACTTTTGTAGTTCCTTTCTTTAAAAATATCATGCCAGATATTGGCTTTTTGATTATTCCTTTAGCTTATTTTGTGCTTACAGGCTCTTCAAATGCTGTAAACCTTACCGATGGTTTAGATGGCCTGGCCATTATTACCACTATTACCGTAGCTGCAGGTTTGGGTATTGTCGCTTGGGCAACATCCAATGCTAATTTTGCCTCATATTTATATTTACCATATGTTCCAAAAGCCTCTGAGCTTACTATGGCCTGTACAGCAATTGTAGGTGCAGGTTTGGGATTTTTATGGTTTAACACATACCCAGCTGAAGTCTTCATGGGTGATGTCGGCTCTTTAGCCTTAGGTGCAGCTTTAGGCATTATTGCTATTTTAATTCGTGAGGAAATTCTGCTCTTTATTATGGGCGGTATTTTTGTTATCGAAACTTTAAGTGTGATTTTACAAGTTGGCTCTTATAAATTAAGAGGTCGTCGTATCTTTAGAATGGCGCCAATTCACCATCATTTTGAAAAAGGTGGTTGGCCTGAGCCACGTGTTATGGCCCGTTTTTGGATCATAACTTTAGTATTAGTTTTAATCGGTTTAATTACCCTTAAATTGCGCTGATAACTCAAGGAAAGTTTTATGAATACTGCTTTAAACGGTAAAAAAGTTGCAGTCATAGGTTTGGGTATTTCTAATATCGCAGCCATCAATTATTTGCTTAAACACGATTTAAAGAAATTATCGGTTTTTGATACTCGAGAAAATCCTCCTCATATTGAAGAGTTACCAGTTGGTATGGATTTTCATTTAGGCCCAATCAATGAAAAAGAATTGGAGTCTTTTGACATTATTGTTTTAAGCCCAGGCTTAAGCGTAATGATGCCAGAAATTGTTAATGCTCAAAATACAGGAGTTCAGGTCGTAGGCGATATTGAACTGTTTGCTCGTGAGGCTAAAGCTCCAATTATTGGTATTACCGGTTCCAATGGTAAATCAACTGTAACTACTTTAGTAGGTTACATGGCCGATAAGGCAGGAATCCAAGTTGCAATTGGTGCCAATATTGGAACTCCAGTATTTTCAATTCTCTCTGATGACGTAGAGCTCTATGTTTTAGAGCTTTCAAGCTTTGAGCTTGAAACTACTCATAATTTACATCTTCGCGCCGGTGTAATTTTAAATATCTCTGAGGACCATCTTGATCGTTATGGCGGATCTCTTGAGAAATATAGTGAAGCTAAACATGAGATATATCATCACTGTGATGTTGTTGTAACTAATCGCGATGATGATAAAACTTTCAATAACGGTAAAGAGGGCAATGTAAGTTTTGGCTTAAATAATTCTTCATATGGACGTGAAGTTTTAGAAGATGGCACTACTTATTTAACTGTAAATGGTGAGCGTATTATCCGTACTGACGAAATGCGCATTTATGGAGTCCACAATCAGTTAAATGCTTTAGCTTCTATGGCCTTAGCTGATGCCGCAGGCATCCCACGTGAAGCTCAGATTAAAGCATTAAAAACCTTTAGTGGTTTACCTCACCGCTGCCAGTTAGTGCGCAAATTAAATGGTGTAAATTTCTATAACGATTCTAAAGCTACCAATGTTGCATCTACTGAAGCTGCGATTATAGGCCTTAAGGATATGCATAAAAATGGCATTATTCTTTTAGCCGGTGGCCTTGGTAAAGGACAGGATTTTACTCCACTTAAGCGCTATATTGGCCATGAGGTAAGTGATGTATTTTGTTTTGGAAAAGATGCCAAACAGATTTTGGATTTATCCAAAGAACATTGCCATAGTGCCGTGAATATGCGTCAGGCTTTGCGTGATGCTTATTCTATTGTTAAACAAGGTCAAGCAATTTTACTTTCTCCTGCATGTGCCTCATTTGACCAGTTCAAAGGTTTTGAAGATCGTGGTCAAATCTTTGTTAGCATGGTTACACGTCTGCAAGACGAAGGAAATCAGGACTAATGAGTTCATCAAAGCCTGCAGGATATGACCGCTGGCTATTATTGGATGTATTTGTATTAGTTTGCGTCGGCGTAGTGATGATAAGCTCCTCATCTGTTATGGAGTCTTTGATGCGCTACGGCGATGAACTATATCAAATGAAAAAGCATGTAATAACCATTGTAATGGCTTTTGTATGTGCTGTAATTGCAGCCATGCTTCCCACAAGATTTTTAAAGAAATTTTCTTTTTGGGGCTTGCTTATATCCATTTTGCTTTTGGTGTTGGTTTTGGTTGTAGGACGCGAGATTAACGAGGCTAAACGTTGGATTAGTCTTGGTGTTTTCAACCTTCAACCAGCAGAGGTTTTAAAGTTATGCTGGATTTTGTATTTTTCAAGTTATACAAGTCGTAAAATCAATGATGTTAGTACCACTTTAGCAGGCTTTTTAAAGCCAATGGTATTTATAGCGGTAATGGCATCTCTTTTGATTGTGCAACCTGATTTAGGCTCTACTTTGGTAGTGGCCATGATTACTTTTGCTATTTTATGGGTAGCAGGAGCTGGCTTGATTAAATACTTATGCGTAATGTTTGCAGGCGTTGGTGCTGCTGTTTTGGCGGTAATATCTCAGCCTTACCGCATGAATCGCGTTACCTCATTTTTAGATCCATGGGCCGATGAGTTTGGAACAGGTTATCAGTTAACTCAGTCTTTAATGGCATATGGTCGCGGGGGCCTTTTAGGAGAAGGCCTGGGAAATTCTATTCAAAAGTTAGGCTACTTACCAGAAGCTCACAACGATTTCGTTACAGCTATTTTAGGTGAGGAGTTTGGTTTTGTCGGAGTTTGTGCGGTATTGCTTTTAGAGCTTGTGATCGTTTTTAAAGCATTAAAACTTGGGTTTACTATTTTAAGACATGATGCTCTGTTTCAAGGTTATGTAGCTTATGGTATAGGCATTTGGTTTTTCTTACAAACAATTATCAATATAGGTGTAGCCTCAGGAGCTCTTCCAACCAAGGGCCTTACCTTGCCACTTGTAAGTTATGGAGGCTCTTCCATGATTGTTTGTGCCTGTGCTGTTTCAATTTTGTTACGTATAGATTATGAATGGCGAAATCGCCAATTCGGTTTTTCAAAAGATGAGTGATAAGAAAAAAATTTTAATCATGGCCGGCGGAACCGGTGGCCATGTTTTCCCGGCTTTGGCAATTGCCAAAAGACTTAAAGAGCAAGGCCATGAGATTTTATGGCTTGGAACTCGCGGCCGTATGGAGGAGCAACTTGTTCCAAAATACGGTTTTAAACTTGAGTTTATTGATGTAAAAGGAATTAGACGTAATGGCCTTAAGGCTAAACTGTCAGCTCCTTTTATGATTTTAAAAGCAATATTAGAAGCTTTAGCCGTAATTAAAAGTTTTAAACCTGATGTCGTTTTAGGCATGGGTGGTTATGCTTCAGGTCCTGGTGGAGTTGCGGCTTTTTTAAAAGGTATAAATGTAGTTTTACATGAGCAAAATGCTGCAGCAGGTTTAACTAACCGTTTGTTATTTAAGATTTCAAAGTTCGTAATGTTAGGTTTCCCCGGGGCTTTTAGTGGCAGTAAGGTTACAGTAGTTGGTAATCCGGTACGCGATGACATCATAAGCCTTTATGATAAAGAGAAAGACTTTTTACATAAGAATTTAAGAGTTGCTATTGTTGGTGGTTCTTTGGGAGCTAAGGCATTAAATGAATTAGTTCCAAGTGCATTAAAGCTTTGTGAAAACCAAAAACTTGAGGTTATGCATCAATGTGGTAAAGGCCATCTCGATGGAGTACTAAAAGCTTATGAGGGTGCAAATTTTGATGTTAAGGTCAGCGAATTTGTAAATAACATGCAAGAGCTTTATGCACAACATGATCTGATTATTTGCAGGGCTGGAGCTTTAACTGTAGCTGAGACCTCTGTTGCAGGCATACCGGCAATATTTGTGCCACTGCCAACAGCAGTTGATGATCATCAAACTAAAAATGCACGTTTTTTAGAAAGTGTCGGAGCTGCTTTTGTAAAACCACAAAGCTCATTAGATCCACAATCTTTGGCCAAGTTAATTGATAGCTTAAACGATGATCGTGAAAAGTTAGCTAATATGTCAAAAAATGCTCACGATAATGCTGTAATTGATGCCACAGAAAAAGCCTGCAAAATTGTTATCAACGCTTGTAAATAGCGTGAAGAGGGATTATGTCTGAAAATAATATTATGAAAACCTTGCAAGTTCCTTTGATGCATAAAGTAAAACGCATTCACTTTGTTGGTATTGGTGGTGCGGGCATGTGCGGTATTGCTGAGGTATTGCGCAATGAAGGTTATAGTGTTTCAGGTTCTGATATTGTAGCCTCTAAGGTTACAGAGCGTCTTGAAAAACTTGGCATTAAAGTTTTTATAGGACATGCTAAAGAAAACATTGCAGGTGCAAGTGTAGTTGTAGTGTCATCTGCTATTCACAAAGGTAATCCTGAGGTTGATGCTGCCTTTAGTATGCACATTCCGGTAGTACGTAGAGCTGAGATGTTAGGCGAGCTTATGCGTTATCGTTATGGTATCGCCGTTTCAGGTACTCATGGTAAAACTACAACAACAAGTTTAATTGCATCTATTTTTGCGCAGGCAAATTTAGATCCAACCTTCGTCATCGGTGGCCTTTTAAATTCAGCAAAAACCAATGCCCGTTTAGGTACTGGTAGATATTTAATTGCAGAGGCCGATGAATCAGACGCTTCATTTTTACATTTACAGCCAATGATGACTGTAGTTACCAATATTGAGCCTGATCATTTGGATACTTATGGCGGAGATTTTGGCAAGTTACGTGATACTTTTGTGGAGTTTTTACATAACTTACCGTTTTACGGTGTAGCTTTATGCTGTATTGATGATCCTAATGTGCGCGCTATTTTACCTAAGGTCGGTCGTACCATCATTACCTACGGTGTAAGTGATGATGCTGATTTTAAGGTTGCTGATTTTAAGGAAGAGGGATTAAAGAGTACCTTTACTGTTTTTAGAAAAGATGGAGCTCCAATTAAGGTCCAATTACCAATACCTGGCATTCATATGGCTAAAAATGCTACAGCCGCTTTAGCTGTTGCCCTTGAGGAAGGTATTCCTGAAGATGTAATTTGTGAGGCCTTAAAGTCATTTTCAGGTGTAGGTAGAAGATTTCAAAACTATGGCAATTTTGTCTTACCAAATGGACATCATGTAACTTTAGTTGATGATTATGGTCATCATCCAACAGAAGTCTTAGCTACTATTAAAGCCTCAAGACAGGCCTTCCCTGATAAAAAATTATGCATGGTGTTCCAGCCTCACAGATACTCTCGAACAAGAGATCTTTATGAGGACTTTGTAAGAGTATTACAAGAGGTTGACGAGTTGGTTCTCCTTGAGGTGTATCCTGCAGGAGAAGATCCAATTGTTGGTGCTGATGGCCGTCACTTATGCCGCTCTATTAGAGCCAAAGGTAAGATTGAACCGCATTTTGCAGAGAATGCTTCAGAGGTTCCAGAAATTTTGGAGAGCATTTTGCCAGATGGAGCTTTGTTATTGACTCAAGGTGCTGGTAATGTAGTTCAAGTTGCTAAGAACTTAAGCTGCAAGTGGAGTCAGGATAAGGCTTAATGGTGCGCAGAAAATATTCTCGCGGTTATTTTATAGGCGGACTATTGTTTGCAATTATTTTGGTCGCAGCAGTAGTCAAAGGTGATATTTTACTTCAACAAATATTGTCAGATGATGACATTATGCCGGTTAAAGCTGTGCAAATTGATGGAGCGTTACAACAGTTAACGCGTAAGCAAATTGCAGATATGACTGGCAGAATTTGCGCAGGTCAAAATATCGCAGCTTTAGATTTAAGCGTTTTAGAAAAGACTTTGATGCAAGAGCCTTGGGTATCTAAGGTTTCTATAAAAAAGAAAATGCCTGATACTTTGGTTGTGTCAATAGTTGAACATGTTCCTGCAGCATATTGGAACGAAAAAGGCTTATATGACGCTAAAACTGCGAGCGTATTTTATCCACGTGAAAACACCTTTACCGCACCTTTAGTAAGATTGGGAGCTAAAAGAGATAATTTAGCTAAAGAGGTTTACGATAGTGCGGTATTATTTATAAGAAAAATGCGTGGCAGTCCATATCAGATGTTTGCCCTAGATTTAGATAATGTTCACAGTTATACCTTAACGCTTAACAATAAGCCTAGAACTCGGTTAATCTTAGGTCGAGGAAGAAATACGGCGCTTGTAAGACTTGAGCGCTTTTTAAAGGCTTTTTCACATACTAATGTTGATATTAACGATGTAGCTTATGTTGATTTGCGTTACGATGTAGGCTTTGCTGTAGGCAAGGTTGAAAAAACAGGAGATAAAAAGAATGAGTCTGTTTCAAAAAAACAGCAATAAGCCCCTGCCAGGACAGAGCAATGATGAAAATGCTGTGCAGTTGGCTTTGGATATCGGCTCATCAAAGATTCGCCTGATTGCAGGAAAGATTAGCAAGGATAAAACTCTTCAAGTTTTAGGCTATATGGAAACACCAAGTTTTGGTGTTAATAAAGGCGCTGTTACCGATATTGCGCTTTTAAGTGCAACCATAGCTGAGCTTATAAGAAATTTTACTGAGCGTTATAAGATTGCAGTTGATCATTTAACTGTTGGGGTTCCAAGTTGCTTTTCTGCAGCAGAAAATCAACAGGGCTATGCTACAGTGCAATCAGGAAAGGTAACTGCCGAGGATCGTGATAGTGCAATAAAAAATGCCAAAGCCGGCATTCAGATCATTGATGAAACAAAATATAAAGTTGTTCACATCATTCCTCAAAATTATATTACCGAAACTTCAAGTGAGATTTATAACCCTATAGGACAGTATGCAAAGAAGATTGGTGTTTGCGTACATGTAATAGGTATTAAACTTTCTCATATAAAAAATATTGAGAGTGTTCTTAAATCAATTAACCCAGATTTACGTATTGACTCTGAGGTTAATAGCGATAATGCTGCATCAGATGCTGTTTTAACCGAAAGCGAAAAAGAAATCGGTGTTTGTCATATTGATATTGGTAAAGGCACTGTAGGTGTTAGTGTATATGACAAAAAATGCCGTGTAATGAGCTTTGGCTTTAACGATGGCGGTGTTTATATTGATGATGATATTGCTCGTTTTTTAGGTTTACAAATGGGTTTAGCTGAAAAGCTTAGAATAGGATACGGTATTGCCAGAGAGGATTATTTGTCAGAGCAAGAGCAAAATGAGAATCTGTGTATCAACTCTCGCGATCCATCAAGTCCTATGAATATTCCTTTTAACAGACGTGATATCGCTATTTTGATTGGTAATCGTCTTACTAATATTTTTAGAAAAGTTATAAACAAGATTGACATCGAAGTTAAGATCAAAAATATGGATCCTTTAACTTTAGGTGCCGGATTTGTGATCACAGGCGGTGTTGCTAATACTCCTTATATTGAATATGTTCTTGAAAATGTTATCTTCAATACAGGCGAGAGTGCTGAGCCATTGGGTAATAGAAAATTCCGTATTGGTATCCCAAGGGGAGTTTCTGTTGAGCCGGGCGTTTGTGACGAGATAAACCTTTTTGATACTGATAAGTCAGTAATTATAGGTCTTCTTCGTTGTGCTCAGGACAGCATTGAATCCCAACTTGAGCAAAAAAAATCTCAAGAACAAGGAGCGCGCACAGGTTTGATGCACAATATAATTGATTGGTTTAAGCATGAACTTTAATAACATAAAGTCGAAAGCTAAAAAGGTTTCTTAAGAGAGTTTATATATGAGCCATATAAATCCAGAAGAAGGTTTTGTATCTTCTTGTAATGTAGATGTAACTCATCCAAGTGATGTAAACGTTACATATCCTTGTAATGATGTTACACCTCCACGTGATTGTGTTATTAAGGTTTTTGGTGTCGGTGGTGGCGGCGGTAATTCGTTGCAGCACATGATAAATGAAAGTCTTGAAGGTGTAGATTTTATTGCTGTTAATACAGACTCTCAGGTCTTGCGTAAGTCAACAGCACAAACCACAGCTCAAATTGGTGTCCGTCTTACTGCAGGTTTAGGCGCAGGATGTGATCCTAATAAGGGCAGAGGCGCTGCAGAGGAATCTAAAGAAAGCCTCAAAGAGCTCGTAAAGGGCGCTGATATGGTATTTATTACCGCAGGTATGGGCGGTGGTACTGGTACTGGTGCCTCTCCTGTAATTGCTCAGATTGCCAAAGAGATGGGCGCTTTAACTATTGCAGTTGTCACAAAGCCTTTTAAATTTGAAGGCAAGCGCCATATGACAAATGCCGAAGCTGGTATTGCCGAACTTGCCCGTCACGTAGATTCTTTAATTGTTATTGATAATGATAAGCTTTTAAAGAATTTAGGCCCAAATATCTCTATTGTTAATGCTTTTAATGCAGCAAATGATGTTCTTTTAAATGCAGTTAAGGGTATTACCGACTTAATTACAAATCCAGGCTATATCAACTTAGACTTTGCCGACGTACAAACTGTTATGCGTGGCAGAGGTCATGCTTTAATTGGTTCAGGTTCAGGCAGTGGTGCAAACTTCGTCCATGATGCAGTTGAGCATGCTATTCATAGTCCTTTAATTGAACCTGTAGATATTTCTTCTGCAGCAGGTTTGTTAGTTAACGTAAGAGTTAATCCAAACTTCCAAATCTCTAAGTGGGAAGAGGTTTGTAACCAAGTTCAAAGCTATGCCTCTGAAGATGCTGATTGTAAGTTTGGTATGACTTTTGATTCTGAGTTTAAAGAAGATCAAATGTCTATTACCATTTTGATTACAGGCATTCAGGCAAAAGAACCAAACATGGCTCCAAATATGGCTACAAATATGCGTATGCAACAGCCAATGTATGGTAATCAGCATAACTTCTTACAAGGTATGAATGCTAATAATGGTATGCGATATAACAACAATAATAATGTTGATATGCGCAATAACAATTATCAGCAGATGCCTCAGAATAACGGATTTATGCGGCGTAATATGAATGGCTTTAATATGCCGCATATGCAGATGAATTCATCTTTAAATATGCAATCTGTAAATCAACAGCCACAGCAAGCTATGCAAAAGCCGTTAAATACTGACAATAAGATGCAGACGCAAAATAATAATGCACATATTGCTCAGTCTCATCAGTTTGCAAACCCTCTTTATGAGCAGTTTTCAGCAGATCAAGGATTTACTATAAGCACAGCTCCAATAGCAGGTTCTGGTAATGCTCAATCCCAAGAGCAAAATCAACACAATCATCAGCCTTCTTTAAGTGCTGAAAAAGAAAAAGCTACTCCTTGGGATAACGACATGCCACCAATTTTGCGCAATAAATCCAGATAAGCTTTAATTTAATTTGCATAAAACCGCCATTAAGATTTTTTCTGGCGGTTTTTTTATCCTTTTTATAAATTGTTAGAAGTGTGTTTCTTTGTAAGTAACAAATAATTTTTTAATGTAGGTATAATTAGACAAATCATTAAAAATTTTGTGTAAAGAGACAGCCATGGATAATTTAGATTTTAAAAATGCGCAAGCTGAAGAAAGCGCAGAAATGAATCCATTACACACTCGTCGTGTACTGGTAATCGGTGTTGGTGGAGGTGGATGCAATGCCTTACAACGCTGTATTGAAGGAGGCATTGATGGTGTTAAATTTATTGCAGTTAATACCGATGTACAAGCTCTTAGAGCATCAAAAGCTGAAACAAAGCTTGCAATTGGCGAACATCAAACTGCAGGTTTAGGTGCAGGTTGTAATCCTGAAAAGGGCTTAAGTGCAGCTCAGGAGAGTATTGAAGATATCAAGGCTTTGTTACAAGGCGCTGATATGGTATTTATTACCGCAGGCATGGGCGGTGGTACAGGTACTGGAGCCGCTCCTGTAATTGCCAAAGCCGCTCAAGAGGCTGGCGCTTTGACTGTAGCTGTTGTTACTCGTCCTTTCAAATTTGAAGGAAAGACTCACAAGGTTAATGCTATTCGTGGTATTGAGGCTTTATCTTTGCACTCAGATTCCTTGCTTGTAATTGATAATGATAAGTTATTGAGAAACTTAGGGGCAGGAATTTCTATTATTAACGCTTTTAGAGCATGCGATGATGTCTTATATCATGCAGTGCAAGGCATTACCGATTTTATTGTTAATACTGGCTTTATTAACGTTGATTTTAATGATGTTATTACAGTAATGAAGGGCCGTGGCTATGCCATGATAGGTACAGGCTACGGCAAGGGCGCAAATTGTACAAAGGATGTTGTTGAAAGCGCTATTTGCTCTCCTCTTATTGATCGTATCGCTTTGTCATCAGCTGCAGGTGTCTTAGCTAATTTACGTATTAGCTATAACTTCTCTTTACAGCTTATAGATGAGATTTGTTCACAGTTGCAAGAGTATGCAAATGACGATGCTGATTGTAAGTTTGGCTTTACTTATGATGACAAGTTAGAACCTGATGAGGCCTTTTTAACTGTTTTAATTACTGGTGTTGATTTACAAGGAAGTGAAGACTCCCAGCAGATAAAATCTTTAAATAAAAATAATATCGGAAATCAAAATCAGCAAAATAGAACTGAGCCTGTAAATCTTTATCCACAGAGCTCTATGTTCAATCAAAATGGTAGCAAACCACAATTGAATGCCTATCAGATGTTACAGTCAAGACAGGTAGGTTTTGGTAAAGATACCTCTTATGAGAATAATGCACCTTATAACAATAACATGAGAGGCCAGAGCACAAATTCATTTGGTTATGCTCAAGAGCGTGAACGTAATTTTGCTCCTAATGAAAGATTTGATGCTACAGCTCAAAGAAATCAAAGGCAGAATTATGGTAATCAAATGCAAAATTCAGGTTTTAATAATTTTGCCAATAATAATCAGTCTTTCTATAACCAATATTCTCAAGGGAATATGTACGATAATCGTAATCAAGGTTATGTACAACCTGAAAGTAATCGTAACCAAGGTTATGCACAAGCTGACAATTATTTTCGTGGACAAAATCAGGAATATAACCTTCAGTTCGATAATGCCAATGGCAATATAAATAAGCCTTTTGAAAATAATCAAAGAGGAAGCAATAATTCACAGAATAACGAGAATCGTCAAGATTCTAAAAATGACAATTTCGAGGTACCTCTGATTTTGAACCATAGAGTTCGGTAAATATGGTACTTTAGGTTATTTTGTGGTATAAAATAGAGGCGGTTTCTGTAAAGCACAGATACCGCCTTTAATTTAACTAAATTTCAGTGTTTACCGCACTTAAAAAGAGGGAACAGTTATGACAAGACAACGTACTCTTAAGCAGCCTTTATCCGCTACGGGTATTGGTTTGCACTCTGGGTCCAAAGTACAAGTTTGTATGCGTCCGGCCCCAGCAAATACAGGCATTGTCTATACTCGCTGTGATCTTAATCCTAAGGTGGTAATGCAGTGCACAGCACAAAACGTACGTGATACTCAGTTATGTACAGCTCTTGTTAATGAAGATGGCGTACGTATTTCAACTGTGGAGCATTTAACAGCTGCTTTATCAGCTTTTGGTATCGATAATTTATATATCGATGTTAATGCCCCAGAAATTCCTGTAATGGATGGCTCAGCCCAGCCTTGGATTTATCTTTTTGAATCTGTTGGCGTTGTAGATTTACCTGAACCTAAGCGCTATTACAAAGTATTACGCAAGGTTCGCGTAGAAAATGGTGAAAAATGGGCTGAACTTACCCCATCTCAAGGCTTTGATCTTGATTTAACCATTGATTTTAATCATCCTGCTATGGATCGTGATTTGCAGCATTTACATTTTGATTTTACAGGTAAAGGCTTTGCAGATCAGATTTCAAGAGCCCGCACTTTCTGTTTTATGTGTGATGTTGAGTATATGCATGCTCATCATTTAGCATTAGGAGGTTCTCTTGAAAACGCTGTTGTATTAGATGATTTCCGTGTTGTAAATCCTGATGGTTTGCGTTGCCCAGACGAGTTTGTTCGTCATAAGATGCTCGATGCTATCGGAGATTTATACATGAATGGTCACAGCATTTTAGGCTCTTTTAAAGCCTTCAAAACTGGCCATGACTTAAATAATCGTCTGCTTAAGGCTTTATTGTCTTCAAGCGATAATTACGAAGAGGTTGCTTTAACCTCAAGTGTTAAGTCAAAGGCTTCTGATATTGAATTTATAGGATCAGGAAGCAAGGTTTTATCCTTCTAAAATATGCGTATTCTAAGTGGCTGGCTTGAGGGCGTAAGACAACTTCCTGTCAGCTATTTTGGCAAGAGACCAAGTCCTCTTGATATCTCGCTTATCGTAATTCATTCAATATCTTTACCGCCTCAGCATTTTGGAGACCATAATGTTGATGCCCTGTTTTCAGGGCATTTAAATGAAAATGCTCATCCTTTCTTTAAGGGCATAGCCCATCTTGAACTTTCATCTCACTTATTTATAAACCGTCAAGGCATAATTACTCAGTACGTTTCTTTCTTAGATAGGGCCTATCATGCGGGTAGATCTGCTTATAAAGGTCGCAAAGAGTGCAATGATTTCAGTATTGGTATCGAACTTGAGGGCAGTGATTATTGCGCATACACTATAGAGCAGTATCAAAGCCTTGATGAGGTCATAAAAAGTATTAACGCTGCTTATCCTAAAACTAAAGGTGCAATTGCAGGTCATAATGAAGTTGCACCAACAAGAAAGACGGATCCGGGTGTTTACTTTAATTGGCAACGTTATCGCTAAAATTAGTGTAGGTCTTTAAGTAATATTAAAGTTAACCTAAATTTATAACCATATATCTTTATCTAAGATTTAAAGTTTTGTTTTTCTCCCAGAGCGCCTGGGGATTTTTGAAAGGTGTTAGCAAATGTCAGCATATCTTGCAGATTATTTTTCTATGGCTTTACAGCGTAAAAAAATGGGTATTGAGCCTTTGGCTTTAAATGCAGAGCAGACAGCAAGTCTTTGTGAGCTTATAAAGCAGCCTCCAGTTGATGCTGATTTTGATTTACTCGATCTGTTAGCAAACAGAGTAAATCCAGGTGTAGATCCAGCATCAAAGGTTAAAGCTGATTTCTTATATGAAATAGCCTTAGGTAAAGCTATAAGCCCAATTTTAGATAGCAAAAATGCCGTAGAAATGTTAGGTCAGATGAAAGGCGGCTATAACGTAAAATATTTAGTTGATCTTTTAGATGATAATGATCTGGCTTTATATGCACAAAATGCTTTGGAGAATACACTTTTAGTCTACAGTGCTTTTGATGATATTTTAAATAAATCAAAAAATGGAAATAAGTTTGCACGAGCTGTTATTGAAAGTTGGGCTAATGCAAAATGGTTTACACAAGCAAAACCTTTCCCAGAGGTTTTGACTATGAAAGTGTTTAAAGTCTCAGGAGAGATTAACACCGATGATTTCTCACCTGCTCCTGATGCTTGGTCGCGCCCTGATATCCCTTTACATGCTTGTGCGATGTTTAAGTTCTCAAGACCTGATTTAAAGGCTGATGTAGAAGGTGTAAAAGGACCTTTAGAGTTTATTAAGACCTTAAAGCAAGACGGCTTACCATTGTTATTTGCAGGTGATGTTGTCGGTACTGGCTCTTCAAGAAAGAGTGCTGCAAACTCTTTAATTTGGCATATTGGTAGAGATATTCCTAATGTTCCTAACAAAAGAGAGGGTGGCGTAGTTGTAGGCGGTAAGATTGCTCCTATTTTTTACACTACATTAGAGGATTCAGGTGCGCTGCCACTTGAGGCTGATGTTAAAAACTTGTCATCATCGCAGATAGTTGATCTTAAGGTTTATGAAGGCACAATTTGCGATCATGTTTCAGGAGAAGTTTTAACTACATTTTCATTAAAGACTAAAACCTTATTAGATGAAGTACGTGCAGGCGGTCGTATTAGACTTATTATTGGTAAAGCACTTACTGCAAAAGCTTGTGTAGCTTTAGGTTTAAAAGAGACTGATGTTTTTGCCAAAGTTCCAAATATTGAGGCAACAGGCGGATTTACTCGCGCTCAAAAGATTGTCGGCAGAGCTTGTGGACTTGAAGGTGTAAGACCTGGTCAATATTGTGAGGTAAAAATTACCACAGTAGGTTCTCAAGATACTACAGGCCCTATGACTCGTGATGAGATCATTGATTTAGCTTGCCTTAAATTTAATGCTCCTTTAGTTATGCAGTCTTTTTGTCATACAGCAGCATATCCAAAGAGTGTGGATGTTAAAACTCATAAGACATTACCGGTATTTATCAAAGAGCGCGGTGGTGTTTCCCTAAATCCAGGAGATGGTGTTATTCACTCTTGGTTAAACCGCATGTGCTTGCCTGATACTGTAGGTACAGGTGGCGACTCTCATACTCGTATGCCTTTAGGCATTTCCTTTGCAGCAGGATCTGGTTTAGTAGCTTTTGCTGCAGCTACCGGCATGATGCCTTTAGATATGCCTGAGTCTGTTTTAGTAAGATTTACGGGTAAAAGAAGAGAGGGTATAACATTACGTGACTTAGTGCATGCCATTCCTTATTTTGCAAGAAAGAAAGGTCTTTTAACTGTTGAAAAACAGGGCAAAAAGAATGTTTTCTCAGGAAAAATCTTAGAAATTGAAGGCCTTGAGGATTTAGATGTTGAACATGCTTTTGAAATTGCTGATGCTTCAGCTGAGAGATCTTGTGCAGCATGTGCGATTGCGCTTAATAAAGAGCCTGTAATTAAGTACTTAAAATCTAACGAAGCTTTATTACGTAAGATGGTCCATGATGGCTATGGCGATGCTGAGGCTTTATTAAAGCGCGCCGATAGCATGAAAGCTTGGATTGAAAACCCTGAGCTTATTGAAGCAGATAGTGATTGTAGCTATGCTGCGATTTTAGAGATTGATCAAAGTGAGATTACAGAGCCTATTGTTTGTGCACCAAATGATCCTGACGATGCAAGATTATTGTCAGAGGTTGAGGGTCATAATATCGATGAGGTCTTTATTGGCTCTTGCATGACTAATATTGGCCATTATCGTGCTGCAGCCACCATTTTAAATGGTATTAAGCATGAAGTCCCGGTAAGACTTTGGATGACTCCACCAACTAAGATGGATCGTCAAAAGTTATCAGATGAAGGCCTTTTAGCAATTTTCGGAAAAGCCGGTGCTCGTGTAGAAATTCCTGGCTGTAGCTTATGCATGGGTAATCAGGCTCGAGTTTCCGACAATGCTCAGGTAATTTCAACCTCTACACGTAATTTCCCAAATCGTTTAGGTAATGGTGCAGATGTGTTCTTAGGTTCAGCTGAATTAGCAACAGTTTCTGCAATGTTGGGTAAATTGCCAAGCGTAAAAGAATATTTTGAAGCAACAAAGGTTTTAAATGATAAGTATTCTGACATTTATAAGTTACTTAATTTTGCAGATAAAGCATAATTAACAGCTACTTTTATACGTAGTCAGAAAAATTTATCATTTAGATGCACTGCAGGATAATTTTTCTAAGTCTTGCAGCGCATTATTGCTATAATAAGGAACGATCAGAGCAGACACAGGTTTTATAAGATGTCTGTTACTGAAAAAGATTTGTTTTTTTTAGGAGTAACAAATGAAAGTTGCAGTTTTAGGCGCCGCCGGTGGTATCGGCCAGCCTTTATCCATGATTCTCAAAAATCAGCTTCCGGCCGGTTCCGAGCTCAGCCTCTATGACGTCGCACCTTTTACCCCAGGTGTTGCCAAAGACCTCAGCCACATCCCAACTGATGTATGTGTAGAAGGCTATACTGGTGATGATTTACCTAAAGCTTTAGAAGGCTGTGATGTTGTTGTAATTCCTGCTGGTGTTGCACGTAAGCCTGGCATGACCCGTGATGACTTATTCAATATCAACGCTGGTATCATTGCAAACTTAGTTAAGAACTGCGCTAAGGCTTGCCCTAAGGCCTGCATCTGCATTATTACTAACCCAGTAAACTCCACTGTTCCTCTTGCAGCTGAAGTTTTAAAGGCTGAGGGTGTATACGACAAGCACCGTTTATTCGGTATTTCCGTATTAGACGTTCTCCGTTCTGAGACTTTCTTAGCTGATGAATTAGGTATCTCTCGCGAGCGTATCTTAGTTCCAGTAATCGGCGGTCACAGCGGCACCACCATTTTACCTTTAATCTCCAAGGTTATCGGCCACGAGAAGATTTCTGATGAGCGCATTGCTGCTTTAACCACCCGCATCCAGAACGCTGGTACTGAGGTTGTTGAGGCCAAGGTTGGTGCAGGTTCTGCAACCTTATCTATGGCTTGTGCTGGTGCACGCTTTGCCTTAAAGGTTGTTAAGGGCTTATTAGGCGAGCCAGGTATCGTTGAGTACGGCTACGTTGAGGGTGACGGCAAGTACACTCCATTCTTTGCTCAGGGCGTTCGCTTAGGCAAGGGCGGCTGGGAAGAGACCTTAGACTTCGGTGAGATTTCTGCTTTTGAGCAGAAGGTCTTAGATGAGGCTGTTCCACAGCTCAAGACCAACATCGACAAGGGTGTTAAGTTTGCCCACGAGTGGCTCGAGAAAAACAAGTAATTTGTTTTTATAATCGATAAAATGAAACGGCCGTAATTCCCGGCCGTTTTTTGGTTCTTCCGAGAATCTGTGGATAGCCCTAATGAAATTGAGATTATATT
>Freddie_p2__coassemble_1470_pt1 | contig 30935 bp, 24 predicted proteins | sample Freddie_p2__metabat2_high_PE_038 | metagenome-assembled genome bin Freddie_p2 | reverse complement strand
AACTAGTTGATGTTGCTAAAGCTTTTATAAAGCAATCATCATTTATCTTATGATTCTTTTTTATTTAGATTGTTGACCTTATTTTAGGTCACAAACCAATATATTTTTAGTAAGTTTATATATCTATCAAGATTATTCTTACAAATTAGACAACATAGTTCTCTTATTTATAATTTTTTTTGTATATCTTAGCTACTTTATTGCTTTGAGCTCTTTTTAGTTTATCTTCTAATGGCAATTGTCTTTTTTATTCATTAGTATTAAAACTAAACTTCTTTAAAAAACATTATTTTTAGGAACAATACATGGCCGTAAATCCATTTGAACCTGCTAATGGAGACTACGTCTCTTTAATTGAAAAAATACAGCAAGCGCAGCTTAAAAAATTATGTTGCAAAGTTTATTCTGAAAAGACTTCTTATGATGACAGCATTAAGTTAGCCACATCTGCCATCAAATCATCTGATTTGATTAAAAATCAAAAAAATGCTGTAAATGATTATGCAAAGTACAACAATAAAAAGGAAAAAAGTTTTTTCTATAAAAACAACAAAAATAAAAGCAGAAGTTCCAAAGAAAATATAACTGCAAATACTAGCTTTAACTTCAAAACTCCAAATGCTCACAATTTAAATAAAGCCCCGATTTCACAATTTAAATTCGCTTTACTGTTAGCTTTTGGATCATTCTCTCTGCTTATTTTTGTATTTTTGTGTTTCTTAATTTTTGCTGACACTATTAACATGCAATTATTTGTATTTATAGTTTTTGCATTATTTGTCGCTAATATGGGACTTAATAATGCTTTTCACGAAAAGCAAAAGAAAAAAGCAAAACAGAATTTAAAAAATAACTAAATTTAGAGAATATTATGATTATTTTAACTTTTATGTGGCTTATCGTAGCCGTTATTATTTTAGGTTGTGAAATGCTTTTAGGCACAGTTTATCTGTTGGCTTTAAGCCTAGGAGCTTTTTCTGCATGTGTAGCAGCATTTTTTAGCTACTCTTTAACGACACAGTGTTCATGTGCCGCTATTTTTACCTGCATTTGTGTCTACTTTGCCTGGTATATAAAGCATAACGTTATTAAAAATAATAAAGATACCAACTCATTGGATATAGGTAAGAGAGTTTCTGTATTAACAATCGATCCTGATGGATCTTCTTTGGTTAATTACCGTGGCGCTCAATGGAAGGCTTTTGCCAAAGAAGGCGTTTTAACTCAAGGCTCTTGGATTATTTATAAAGTAGATGGGACTAATCTCATTCTTACAAAAGATTAATTTTAAAACTTGGAGATAAAATATGGAAAACGTAACAGGTCTTTCTGCAGGACTTATAGCTGCAATTTTCTTAATAGTACTTGCTGTCATTTTTGCCATGAAATCTTTCATGGTGATCCCACAACAAACTGCTTTTATCATTGAGCGTTTTGGTAAATTTCATAAAGTACTGCATGCAGGTTTAAACTTTATCATTCCTTTTATTGATAAAGTTGCCTACAAACATTCTTTAAAAGAAATTCCTCTTGATACTCCTTCCCAAATCTGTATCACCCGTGATAACACCCAACTCTCTGTTGATGGTGTTTTATATTTCCAGGTAACCGATCCAAAACTTGCAAGTTATGGCACCTCTAATTATTTAGTGGCCATCACTCAGTTAGCTCAAACCACCTTACGTTCTGTCATAGGTAAAATGGTTATGGATCAAACCTTTGAAGAACGTAACCTTATAAATACACAAGTTGTAGCTGCAGTTGATGAGGCTGCTGTAAACTGGGGTGTTAAAGTTTTACGTTATGAAATTAAAGACTTAACCCCTCCAGAGGCTGTTCTTCAAGCTATGCAAAGACAAATTACCGCCGAGCGTGAAAAGCGTGCCGTAATCTTTGAGTCTGAAGGTCGTAAACAAGAACAAATTAACCTTGCAAACGGTGATAGAGAAGCTGCTATTGCTAAATCTGAAGGTGAAAAGCAATCTGAAATTAATATTGCCGAAGGTAAGGCTCAAGCTACTTTAATGATGGCTAAAGCTTCCGCTGAGGCAATTCGTGAAATTGCTAAAGCTACTGAGGAAAATGGTGGCGAAACTGCGGTAAATCTTAAAGTTGCTGAGCAATATATTGAAGCCTTTGGCAAACTTGCAAAGACTGGCAATACATTGATTGTACCTAACAATTTAGGTGATATGGCTTCAATGGTAAGTTCTGTAATGAAGATTGTAAAAACTGAACCTAAAAAATAAAAATTAAGAAAAAAAAGACAGGAGAGTCTTGTATGATTTAAATGATTAGGTCATACACCTCCTGTCTTTTTTATGGAGAAAAATCTATGGATTTTCAAAATCCCTTTAATGATAATGATGATACACAATCTCAAGACCGTGCGCCTAAACATACAGTTTGTCGTGCGGTTTTTAAATTTTTGGGGCTTATAGGTGCTACGCTTACCTTCATAAGAAATGTCATTTGCAATATTGCAATGATTTTAGTGTGCCTATTGGTATTTGTAGGTATTGAATTTGTTCAAAATATCGACGATTTAAAACAAGAGGTTATCAAGTCAAATACGCCTCAAGCCCCGATAGAAAAGCCTTCACTTATTGTCTTTAACTTAAATGGTCCTATAAGTGAAATGCCTTTTTCAAATGGTGAGATAGATGTACTGTCTCGTCAATTAAATAAAAACATTACCGGAAATACATCTCACAGCGTTGAGAATATTGTAAAAGCTTTAAATAAAGCTAAAGATGATAATGACATTGAAAGTTGCTTCTTTAACTTAGATGACATTGGTGCTTTAAGCTTAGCAAAAGCCCAAAGAATAGCCGATGCCATTGATGATTTTAAAAAAGGCTCGTCTAAATCACCTAAAAAAGTCAGCACCTTTGCCACAAACTACTCTCAGGCAAGTTACATTATTGCCTCTCACGCAGATGCTATCTATCTTGATCCTTTAGGTTCAATTAACTTTACAGGTGTGGGCTTAAACTCCCTTTATTTTAAAGATCTCTTAGATAGATTTAAGGTAACCCCTTATATTTTCAGAGCAGGTGAATTTAAATCAGCCATTGAGTCTTTTTCAAGAAACGACATGTCTGATGGCGTTAAAGCTGAGTATCAAAAAATTGCTGACAATCTGTGGCAAGTCTATCTTGATAAACTAAAGAAAAAATCAAATATTGCTAACACTGTTCAAACAATAGTCTCAAATCCTGAGCAATATATAAGTGATATTAAAGAGTTTGATGGCAATTTCGCCCAAATGGCCAAAAACAAAGGTCTTTGCACTGATATAAGCGACATGCCACATACCTTAAAAACATTAGCCTCAAGCTCAGGCTTTAAAAATGATTCCTTATACATGCCAAAATACATAGATTATGATGACTATCTTCAATTCTATGCACAAGAGACTCCTTTAGATACATCTGATAATAAATTAGCTTGTATTTACGGTATAGGTGAGATTACTGATAATGCTCAAGATACCTCTTCTTTTAGCCCCAAAAATTTAGTACCAATCTTAGATAAGATTGCTATTGATAAATCTATAAAAGGTGTACTTTTCCACATAAATTCAGGTGGTGGTAGCGTTAAAGCCTCTGAAGATATTTTAAGAGCACTAAATCGCGTTAAAGAGGCTGGAAAAAAAATTGTAGTGTCATTTAATGGTACTGGGGCCTCTGGTGCTTATTGGATTTCTACAGCTGCAGATGCAATCTTTGCCACAGACGATACTATTACAGGCTCAATTGGTGTCTTTGGTATGAGCTTTGGCTTTGACAAACTTTTAAACGAATACGGCGTCTATCAAGATGGTGTTGTTACAAGTGAATTTGCACAAAGGGATATTGCAAAACCTATGAGCTCTTTGCAAATGCAGGTAAATACCCTCTCTGTTGAAAGTATTTATAAACGCTTTATCAATATTGTTTGCGCTTCTCGCAAAAATCTTAATAAGAGTGACTATAAAACCTTTGCCGAAGGTAAAGTCTTCAATGCCAAAGAAGCCCTTAAAATTGGTCTTATTGATAAAATCGGCGGTCACAATGACGCTTATCTTGCTTTAAATAAACTTACAGGTGGTAACGATGAAAATCCAATGCCTTTGGTAAACATGGTTCCATCTAAAGGTCAAGATTTAAGCTTTGTTCAAGATCTTATCTTAAAACACTTAAGCTCATATATGCCAGATGAAATCACCTCTGCATTATTGAAAATTAGTCTTAAAAAAGATCTTAAAGTTGATGAAAAGCCCCACCTTATGGCCATCATGCCTTTAGAAACTAAATACTAAAAACCGATAGCCATCAAATAATTTTTGATGGCTATCCTTCATATATAATTTGCAAATTCTTTTAAGCTAATCAAAAAATTTATAATTTTTTATACTATAATTTAATTAACTTGTCAGACAACTAACATAAAAGACACAATATGGCTACGATAAAACGTGTTTCTGTAACTTCTGAAATTATTGATTTCATGAAAAAATCCATAAAAAATGGTGATTGGATTGTTGGTGGGAAAATACCTTCTGAAACTGTTTTATCAAAGACTTTAGGTGTGAGTCGTGCCTCAATTCGACAAGCTATAGCTCAATTTGTCACTATTGGAATTTTAAAACCTGAACAAGGTCGTGGCTGTTTTTTAATTTCAGATAAAATTGATGAGCGCTTAGGCAATGCCAATGCTCTTTTAGAACATGATTATGCAGACATTAGTAAGGTTTTAAAATTTAGACTCTTAATTGAACCTGAAGCTTCATTCTTAGCCGCCTCAAAAGACACAAGTCAAATCTATTCCTTAACAGATAAGCTACGTGAGTTTCATAGAATTATGAAAAATAGCTTAGATAAACCACAAGAATTTATAAAAGCTGACTTAGATTTTCATATTGCCCTAGCTTATGCCTCAGGTAATGAGCTTATAGGTGATACTTTAAAATATGTATTTGCCAATACAACTAAAAGTCACACCAAAATTAACTCCCTATTTGGTTTTAAAGATGGCTTAAATTATCATGCCAAAATCTTAGATGCTTTAGAGTCACAAGATCCCAAACGCGCCTTTCATGTCATGGAAAGACATTTAAAACACGCCCTTGAAGAAATAGAAAAAATTTAAATAAAAAAACACTTGTTCTAAACATGTTATTACTTGTAAGACAACTAACAAGTTTAAAAGGAGATTTACATGAGTGTTAAAATTACCGATATCAAGGTCATAAACACCGCGCCTGAAGGCATTAATTTAACTGTGGTTAAAGTTTTAACTTCTGAGGATGGGCTTTATGGTTTAGGTTGTGCCACGTTTGCTTATCGGTATAAGGCTGTTACAACTTATATTCTTGAGTATTTACGCCCTCTTTTAATTGGCCGTGATGTTAAAAACATTACAGAGATTTGGCAGCTTATGCATCAAAACGCTTATTGGCGTGATGGTGGTATCGAAAATAATGCCATAGCAGGTATTGATTTAGCTCTTTGGGACATCAAAGGCAAAATGGCAAATATGCCTGTATATCAACTTTTAGGAGGTGCTTACAGAAAAGCGGTTCCAGTTTATCGTCATGTAGATGGACAAAGCATTGATGAAATAGTTGATCAAATAAATTATTACAAAGACCTTGGTGTAAAACATTTGCGAGTTCAATCTGGCGGTTATGGCGGTGGTCTTGATTTAAGAGCTCCTAAACATGCCCCTTTGGGAAGCTTAGATGGTATTTATTTAAACTCGCGTCAATACATTTATAAAACTATAAATCTTTTTGAAAAATTAAGAGAAAAGATTGGTTTTGATATCGATCTTGTTCATGATGTTCATGAAAGAATTGCGCCTTGTGAAGCAATTGAGCTTGCCAAAGCTTTAGAGCCTTACCACCTATTTTTCTTAGAAGATCCTCTTCCTGTAAATCAAACTGAATATTTTAAAAATATGCGAGCTTTAAGCTCTACACCAATAGCCGAAGGAGAGCTTTTTAATAATGAAGCTCAGTATAGATTTTTAATTGTTAACCGTTTAATTGACTTTATCCGCATACACATTACCCAAATTGGCGGTATTACCCCAGCATTTAAATTAGCAATTTTTGCTGAACAATTTGGTATTAGAACAGCTTGGCATGGTCCTGGTGATATGTCACCAATTGCCCATGCGGCAAATATTCATATCGATATGGCCATTCCTAATTTTGGAGTTCAAGAATGGTCTGGAATTCGTCCGCCTAACTTTGTTATTCAAAAACTTTCAAATAAAGAAGGCGCTCTTTTAGAAGTATTTGACGGCTTACCAAAATTTATCGATGGTTTTGTATATCCAAACGATAAACCTGGCCTTGGCATCAGTATTGATGAAAAGGCAGCTCTTAAATATCCATCTATAGATGAAGTAACAACATGGACTATGACCAGAAACTATGATGGAGGACTGGTTTTACCTTAAAAATAATCTTTAACACAATATATTTAAATTTTCTTGAGTTGTATTCGACATTTTCAAGATTTTTAATGAACGAGGCGCACATACATTAGCTAATTTATTTAGGTTACTGTATCTTCTTGGAATACCATCACTTTCGGATGTATCAATACATGCAGACCATACTCTCCCTAAAGGCGCCTCAGGAATTCTAAAGAAAACGTCATTTTCAGATTGATTGATAAGAATAAGCCACACCTCACCTGACTCAATGTCGCTACTGCCTACTTTAAGCATCATAACGTTTTGCTTTGGATCATTCCAATTTTCAACTTTCATATGCTCGCCATTTGATTGATACCAATGAGCATGATATTTAGTTTGCTTGAATAAAAAAGGATCGTCCTCTAAGTTAAGTTCAGAGAGCATTTCTGAACTTTTACGCAATGATGTCATATTGCCGATGAACTTAATGAGATCTAAGTTTTCATTAGATCTATCCCATTTAATCCAACTTATCTCATTATCCTGACAATAGGCATTGTTATTACCGTTTTGACTGTGAGAGAACTCATCTCCTGCTAAAAGATGCGGCATACCTTGAGATAGTAATACCGACGCTAACATATTACGCTTAGCTTGGTTTCTTAAAGCTTTTATTTTAGGATTGTCGCTTTTACCTTCAACACCATAGTTATAAGAATAATTACAGTCAGTGCCGTCTTTATTATTTTCCTGATTTAACTCATTGTGTTTTGCGTTATATGAAACTAAATCCTCAAGAGTCATACCATCATGATATGTCACAAAGTTCACACTTGAGTTTATCGAACGATGGCCCTTTAAAAAGATATCTCTTGACCCTAAAAGACGCGTGGCAAAATCACCAATAAGGCCTACATCTCCTTTCCAAAAGCGTCTTACCGTATCGCGGAAACGATCATTTTGCTCGCTCCAACCATAAGGAAACTGTCCTAAACGATAACCATCTGGACCTAAGTCCCATGGTTCGGCTATCAAAATTGCAGATGAAAACTCATCTAAGCAAAAACAAGCCTTAGCAAAACTTGATTTACGGTTATAAGTGAAAAATTCATTGGCATGAGTTTCTCTAAAAACAGTAACCCCTAAATCAAATCTAAAACCATCAACTTGCATATCATTTAACCACCACCTCATGGAGTCTATAACTAAATTTAAGCCACAAGGATTATCTGTATTAAATGAATTACCACAACCTGTTACATTACAATAATTTTCATAATTTGGATTGTTATGTTCATCATTGTAAAAAGCATAATAATTGCGATTATCAAAGCCCTTATAACAAATAACAGGACCATCAGCACCACCTTCTGCTGTATGGTTAAACACCACATCTAAAATAACAGCAATGTTATTTCTATGTAGCTCTCTGACCATTGTCCTAAACTCATCTAAAACATTTTCAGGCTTTACAGCAAAGCGCGGATCTGGGCACATAAAGCAAACTGGGTTATATCCCCAATAATTTGTAAGACCTTTTTTAACTAAAAAAGGCTCACTCATACTTGCGGCAACCGGATTTAGCTGAATTGCTGATATACCAAGCGCTTTTAAATGATCAATGACACTTTTAGAGGCAATACCTAAAAATTTACCACGATATTTAGGTTCTATATCTTCATTTAAATAAGTAAGACCTTTTACATTAGCCTCATAGATAATAATGCCTTTACGGTCAAGATTTGGTTTTCTAACACCTTGCCAATCAAAGTCAATACAAGGGTTTGGAACAATACATTTGGGAATGAATGCTTTTGAATCATTGTTATATAAAGCATCATCATAAAGAAAAGGTTTTGAGAGAATATGCGCATAAGGATCAACTAAAAGTCGTCCTTGCTTAAAATAAAAGCCTTGGCTCTTATCAAAAGAACCCAAGGCTTCCAAAGCGTAACGTGTATTGGGACCTGCTTTTTCACAAAAGCCATACCAAACACCACCTAAACGCTCATTCATGACAAATGAGTAAGTCTCATTGTCATCTTCATCAAATAAGTGAACTACAATTTTTTTAGCATAAGGAGCCCATACGGAAAAATGACATCCGCCTATTACGGGAGTCGCTCCTAAATGAATAAAACGTAAATCATCGCATTTAGGTTGTAAGGCTCCCATAAAAAGCTCCTTAAAGTTAAAATTTAGTTACTACTTAGCCTTAGATGCAGTGCTACGACTACGTGTAGTACGACGAGTAGTAGTCTTTCTTGGGGCACGAGTAGTTTTCTTGGTTGTAGTACTCTTAGTACGGATCTTAGCTACAGTTTTTACCTCAGGTTTAACCTCATTTGGAGTTTCAACCTTTGCTTCAACTTTTACCTCAGGCTTTATCTGTACAGCCTTTTCCTCAACTTTATTACCATTTTCATCCTTTACACGCTTTATAAATACAGTGGCTAAAGGAGGTAAGTCAATAACAATTGAGTGGTACTGATTTTGCCATGAAATATTAGAGGCAACGATTCTCTCCATACCAGTGCCATAACCACTACCCCAATAATCCTTGCTATCTGAATCAAAGATTACTTGATAGGTACCAGGCTTTGGAACACCTAAGCGATAGGCAATGTAAGGAACTGGAGTGAAATTAGAAACTGCAATAAAATCATCGCCGTCATTTGTGGTACGCAACATAGCAAAGACGCTGTGATCGGCATCGTTTACATCCAACCACTTAAAGCACTTTGGATCGTAATCGTTTTGCCACATAGTCTTTTCATTCTTGTAGATGGTATTTAAATCTTTAACCATCTTCTGAATGCCTTGATGTTTACTGTACTTCAATAACCACCAGTCTAACTGAGCATCATTATTCCACTCAGAGCCTTGGCCAAACTCAGAACCCATAAAATTAAGCTTCTTACCAGGATGTGCATATTGATAAGCTAAATATGCTCTGAGATTTGCTGCCTGCTGCCACTCATCACCTGGCATCTTATAAAGTAAAGAGTGCTTACCATGAGTTACCTCATCGTGAGAAATGGACAGAATAAAGTTCTCGTTGTAAGCATAGATCATAGAGAAAGACATCTCACCATGATGATACTTACGGAAGAATGGATCAGTTGCCATATACTCAAGAGAGTCATGCATCCATCCCATATTCCACTTAAAGCCAAAACCTAAGCCACCGGTAAAGGTTGGACGAGATACGCCCTTAAATGCAGTGGACTCCTCGGCAATAGTCATAGCATTAGGGAACTTCTTATAAACCTCTTCATTAAACCATTTTAAGAAGCTTACAGCCTCATAATTGATATTGCCGCCATCAACATTTGGAATCCACTCACCCTCTTTACGAGAGTAATCCCAATAGAGCATGGAGGCTACAGCATCAACACGCAGGCCATCAATGTGGAAGAGATCAAGCCAAATTAAAGCTGATGCAATTAAGAAGCGACGAACAGTGTCACGACCAAAATCGTAAATTAAAGAGTTCCAATCAGGATGCCAGCCACGACGCGGATCTTCATACTCGTACAAACAAGTACCATCAAATTTAGCCAAGCCGAAGGCATCAGTTGGGAAGTGAGCTGGAACCCAGTCTAAAATTACACCGATACCTGCTTTATGGCAGCTATCAACGAAATACTTAAAATCATCTAATGATCCAAAGCGACTTGTTGGTGCAAAAAGACCGGTTGGCTGATAGCCCCAAGAACCTGAGAATGGATGCTCCATGATTGGTAAAAGCTCAATATGGGTATACCCCATTTCCTTGGCATAATTTACCAAATCAACCGCGAGCTCACGATAAGTTAGGCTCTTACCATTATCATCATGCTTCCAGCTGCCTAAATGAACCTCATAAATAGATATTGGCTGCTCAAGTTTGTTATTAAACTGAGATTTACGCCACTCATCATCATGCCAAGTATAGGTAGTCTGATCGGAGATGATGGATGCAAAAGAAGGATACTGCTCATGGAAGAAGCCTACAGGATCGGCCTTATGTGGCAGACGATTTCCGTTTGGATCTTTAATTTCATATTTATAGCGCTGACCTGCAGTTAAGCCTGGAACAAACAATACCCAGTGACCTAAAAGAGATCTGGCCATAGGATGACGACGACCATCCCAGAAGTTGAAATCACCAATTACACTTACGGCAGTTGCAGATGGTGCATAAACGGCAAACTTAGTACCTTTAACCTTAACGCCATCAATATCGACTTCAATAAGCTGCGCACCTAAGGTCTTATAAATATTTTGTGGATCCTCATTCATAGTGTTAAGGCCATAGAAAGCCTCATCACGGAACTGATATGGATCAATTACCTCAATAACAGAATCATTGTAGGTAACTTTAAATTTATAATGGAAAGGAGCAGTACAATCTTTAAGCTCTTTTTCAAATAAACCGTCTTGATTGACACAATCTAATGAACAAATGTGCTCAGAGTTTTTTAACATCAAAACTTCAACATTTTTGGCGCCTGGCAGCCATGCACGCAGGATATAACCATGCTCTAAAGGCTGCAAACCTAAAGTCTCAAATGGTTTTGACACCCTTGCATTATTGAGATCATCTATAATCATCAGTTATTTCTCCTTTTTATTTGCGAGCCTCTGTCATGGCTTTGCAAAGCTTTTGAACGTATTCGTTACTAAATATGTCTTCCAAATCAGCTGTAAGTTTTCTCTTCCAATTTGGATACTCACGGAATGTTCCTGGTACATTTACAGGCTTATCAATGCCAATCCAATCTTCAATTTGAGTTGAATATAATGTACAAGAACCATGGCACATATGAACTTGCATTCCTAAGACCAAATCCTTTGAATAAGGAACATCTTCAGCATTTTTTGCAATATCATTACCAATAGAACCAAGTCCGTGCATACTGTCTAAAATTCTTTGTTTTGAATCTTTTCTGATTACGCTTAATTCTTTTGCCTCATCTTCAGTATAGACGCCCAAACGACAACCTAAAGATAAATCTTGACCTTCCCACCATCCTTTAATAGTAGGCATGTCATGAGTAGTTAAAGCAGACATTGCATGCTTTTCATAAAGTTTAGGATCAATAAAGCCGCCGTCTGTCGCTCTTTCACCAAAGAAAAGCTTGTATGAATATGCCCCAAGTTCTTGTAAACCATCGCGCAACTGTTGCGGAATAGTTCCCAAATCCTCGGCAATAATTACACATTTATTGCGTACAGACTCAAGGGCAATAATACCTAATAAGTCATGCATTGGACTTGCAACATAGCAACCGGTATTTGCATGATTTCCTTGACGAGTCCACCAAAAGCGGAATAAACCTGCGGCATGATCAATACGCATAGCTCCACAATCACGCATATTGCGTCTATAAAGATTGATCATAGGTCTGTAGGCTGCTTTCTTTAAGCTACGTGGTGACATTGGAGATAAGCCCCAAACCTGACCTAAAGGTCCTAATGGATCAGGTGGTGCGCCAATAGATGCATCCTTACAATAAAGATTGTCGTGATCGCTCCAGACGTCACAACTACCTGAGGCCACACCTACAGCTAAATCACGATAAGTACCAATGAGCATATGCTCGTCTTTGGCAACTTTATAAGCCTCTTTTAACTGCTCATAGGCTAAGAACTGTAAATAGCAGAAAAAGCGAATCTCTTTTGCATGCTCATTGCGCCAATTTTCAACAAATGGTGATTGAGATGATTGGTATTCACGAGGAAAAGCCTGCCAACCACCGGCATCAATTCCTTGAGCATAAAGACTTGATTGCAAGGCGTCATAGGTTGCCATATCAAGCAAGCTTCTGCCACCTTCGTCGATAAATTTTAAAAACTCGCGTCCGCGATTGGTGCGTTTATCATCCACACGCTGCTTTTCAAAAATCTTACGAATAACTTTAAGTTTAAGCTCCAATACGCCTCGATAATCGACGTATTCTCTTTGTCTTAAAGCTACAAGTTCTTGCTTAAAGGCTTTGGAGTTTACAAGCTCATAAGCCTCAGGACACTCAGAATACTCCGGAATATCCTCAACGCTTATATAGATAACGTTAAGCCAATTTCTTGATGACGGAGAGTATGGACTTACAGAATAAGGATCAGGGTTTGCCGGATATCCTGCATGCAGCGGATTTAAACCTACAAATTGACCACCATTTTTAGCAACATTCTTTAATAAAAGCTTCAAGTCACCAAAATCACCTACACCCCAATTATGACGAGAACGTACAGCATAAAGCTGAACACTTACACCCCAAACTTTTTTTCCAGATGCAAGCTCATCTACCTCATAAGCCTTTTTTGGGGCTCTTATAAGGGACATTACAATAGAGTTGTAAATACCATAGGAGGCTGTGACTGTAAAACTAAAGGAATGGTAACCATATGGAATATCTTCATCAAGAATCAAACGTCTTATGTCATATTCCACACCCTGAACTGTTTTATAATCTGCAATCTCAATTTCTTCTAAAGGCATGGTATCGCTTATGCGTCTGCCATCTTCAAGCTCTATGGTGTAACACAAAGAAGCTTTTTCATCGAGATCTGCTCTGGTTCTTAAATAAATGAAAGGCTTATCGCCATCACGCCACACTGTGACGTTATCGAGCATATTCTCATAAGGTTCAAGCTCTTCAAAATCGAGCTTTTTTTTAAGAGCCTGTTCGTCTTCAAGTGGGTAGCCTAACAGGGACAATGCATCCTTACGAGCACTATCAGAAATAACTACAGTTTTGCCTGTAACATCAAGATACTCGCGTGCAATCCCGCATTGATCGGCTAATGCCTGAATGTCAATCATGCTCCTCTCCCCCGGAAAGCTACATAAAAAAATTAATCAAACAAAATTATTATGCGGAAAATATCTGCAAACAGCTTTATTTTACTTTAAAAAGAGTGATAAAAGGTAATATAAACCTCCTGATTTGACATACACTCCGCAAATTAAACCAGAATAATTTTTTGATAAGTAAAAAACTTCTTCACAATCAAAAAGTAATAAAAGTGACAAAAGTAAAAAAAAACAAATCAAAAATTTTTTTCAAAAAAATTTTTTTATGAGCAAAAAAGCACAAAAATCAAAGAAAAATAAATTTTTTACATAAAAATAAAATAATTTTTACAAAAAATGCTTCTGCTAAGGTTAAAATTAGAGCATACAAAGTCTTAAAAGCTGATTAAACACTAGCTTTGTTAACTTTGAAATCATTTTTGGTGAGAAAAAAGTTTTCAAAAAAGGCTTAGTATCTTGACAAAAATGTGAGAAAGAGTATCTTTATCACTGTAAATTTTTTTTCATTTGTTACACTACGGGTGACATAAACTATGACTATTAAAGTTGGTATTAACGGCTTTGGCCGTATCGGTCGTTTCGTATTCCGTGCCTCCATCTATCGTCCTGAGCTTGGCATTCAGGTAGTTGGTATCAATGACCTGCTCCCTCCTGACTACATGGCCTATATGTTAAAGTATGACACCATGCACGGCGCATTCAACGGCAGCGTTGAAGTTAAAGACGGCAATTTAGTTGTTAACGGCAACGAGATTCGCGTAACTGCTGAGCGTGATCCTGCTAACCTCAAGTGGGGTGACATTGGTGCTGACTACGTAGTCGAGTCCACTGGTTTCTTCTTAACTGACGAGTTAGCCCGTAAGCACATCCAGGCTGGTGCTAAGCGCGTTGTAATGTCTGCTCCTTCCAAGGACTCTACTCCTATGTTCGTTATGGGTGTTAACAACAACACCTACGCTGGCCAGGACATCGTTTCCAACGCTTCCTGCACCACCAACTGCTTAGCTCCTTTAGCTAAGGTTATCAACGACGAGTTCGGTATCGAGCAGGGCTTAATGACCACTGTTCACTCCACCACTGCTACTCAGCGTACCGTTGACGGTCCTTCTCTGAAGGATTGGCGTGGTGGTCGTGGTGCTGCTGGCAACATCATCCCATCCTCTACCGGTGCTGCTAAGGCTGTAGGTAAGGTTATTCCTTCCTTAAACGGCTTATTAACTGGTATGTCTATCCGTGTTCCTACCTTAGACGTTTCCGTTGTTGACTTAACCTGCACCTTAAAGAAGGGCGCTTCTTACAAGGAAATCTGCGAGTGCGTTAAGGCTGCCGTTGCTGGTCCTATGAAGGGCATTATGGATTACACCGATGAGGCTGTAGTTTCTTCTGACTTCTTAGGCAACACCCACACCTCCATCTTCGACGAGAAGGCTGGTATTGCTTTAACTGACAAGTTCGTTAAACTCGTTTCTTGGTACGATAACGAAATCGGTTACTCCAACAAGGTTCTTGAGCTCATCAAGTCCATGGAGCAGATCAAACCTTTATAATATAAAGTTTGATTGATTTCGAATATGGGGCGCCTCCGGGCGCCCTTTTAATTTGTCTGTAACTATTTCAAAACCATCCTTCTAAATACTTCTAAATAAAACAAACCCTCGCTTTAAGTTTTACTTTCAGTCTTTATATTCTCCCTACTCCTTTAATCTTTAAATAAAAAAACCTCAATGATTTTTGTTCATTGAGGTCTTTACTAAATAGGATTTAAATTACAGAGCTCTTAAAGCAGCAATTCGCTTTTCAAGAGGTGGATGGGATGCAAATAAAGAGGCTAAATCAGAGGAGTTAATGCATAAAGCTTGCATATAAGCCTTGGACTCTCCCTTAGGCTGAATTCCTCTCTTAAGAGCTTCTAAAGAATGGATCATAGTTTCTTTACTTGATAAGAAAGCAGATCCTGCATCAGCGCGGTACTCACGATAACGGGAGAACCACATTAAAATCATAGTAGCTAACATACCAAATAAAATTTGCATGATGGTGTTAACTAAGTGAAACAGCATAAAATCGCCCATGCCCATGCCTTCACCTTCTTCATCATCACGGTTGTTCATAACATTTACGATAAGCTGTGAAATGATATAAGAGAAGAAATAAACAAAGGTATTTAAAACACCTTGTAACAGAGACATGGTTACCATATCACCGTTTTTAATATGGGAGATCTCGTGTCCTATAACGCCACGTACCTCATCTTCGCTCATAGCGTTTAAAAGACCTGTAGATACTGCAACTAAGGCATTATCCTTGCTATATCCTGTCGCAAAAGCATTAGGATCGGCTGAATTATAAATTCCAACCTCAGGCATCTTTAAACCAGCTTTAGAAGCTAATGAAGCTACAGTGTCATAGATAAACTGTTCTTGATAGTTTTGTGGAACAGTAATAGTTTGTACACCATATGCACTTTTACACATAGTCTTTGACATAAACAAAGAAATGAATGAACCGACAAAGCCGTAAATCGCACACATGACAAGTAATCCTGTGTAGCTACCTCCACCCAATCTAATGCCAAATAAGCTCATTAAAATTGAGCCGACAATACTTACAACAACAAGTACTGCAACCTGCATGAGTAAAAATAAAAGAACACGCAGCATAAAAAAATAGTCTCCTAGAAAATTTTATCTAAGCTCAGATTTATTTTTTCTTAAATATCAGAGCTTTTTTTATCCTAACAAAAAAAGATTAGATAAAGCTTAGGATGAGAATAATCTACTCTTTTTAGGCTGTTGTAGAAAGGTTTGATTCTGATAGTTATAATGTTAAGAAAAAATTAAGGGATAGATATGTCAGAAGAAAATATTGTTATCTCCGATAATAAGAATAACGTTGCAATTTCAGAGAATTTAGAAATACCTGAACACAAAATTTTAGAATACAAACAAGATATTGTGTTAGTAGGAGAGGGGCCTGATAAGCAAAGTGCTTTAAACGAGCTTAAATCTTTGGCTTTAGAACATCACGCTAATGCTATTTTAGATTGCAAATTAAAATATCGCCAAAATCGTTTAAGTCACAAAAGTCTTTATACCGCCACCGGTTTAGCTGCTATTGCCGATGGCATGTTATTTAAGCAAACTCCAGGCATGCACTTAAATCTTGAGAAAAATAGACTTAGAGTTAACTCTCCAAACTTAGTTAAGATCCGCTACTTTATTGTGCTCTTTATAAGCTTGCTGTTTATTGCTATTCCAAGCTTTATAAGATTAGCCCAACGCTTTGGCCTAAATGAGCAAGTAGGCTTAATTGCAAGCGGAGTTTTAGCCTTACTTATGATTGGTTTTATGCTGTTTTACTTTCCAAACAGCATAAAACGCTATTTAGTCTCAGTTAGAAAGCGCAACTCCATTTAAGGTAAAGCGTCCATCCTTAATTTCCATGACGGTGTAGTAATTCTCACCGTCAAAATCAATAGAGCCATCTTTCTTTAAGTTATAAAGAGATTGCTCATAGCCATCACTTACAAACTTATTGACCATATTCTTGCCAGCCTTACCTTCAAATCTGGCATTAAAGCTATCAGAGGCAAAACGACCATTTTTTATAGAAATATCTGCCATACCTTGCATATTAAAAATTTCACCTTCATACATAAACTTAAAATTATTTAGGTTCATTTGCACTTTTGGATCTAAATAAGATGTAAATTTTTCAAATGAAAAATTACCTTTTGCAAGATATTTAAAAAGACCTACAAAATCAATTTTGCCTAAACTTGCCTCAACATCATAATCATCGATTTTATAAATTTCTTGCTCTTGATTGTCTTTAATAAGCGGAAAGGCAAAAGCAATATTACCATGAGAGGCAAAACTTAAAGTTTGACGCTTATGCTCATCTTTGTCATCAAGTTTTAAATTAACAGCAATATCTTTTAAAGAAAAACCTTCGCGAATAGAAGGATCTGAAACTTTCTCTTTTGGCGAGAAACCTATTAAATATAAAGTTGAAGCTTGGGCTTTTAATTCTTTTAAGCCTAAATCTATTTTAGAAATAGTAAAACTATCTCCTTCTTTTTGAGGGAACGCTTTAATAGACAAACCTTTAACTAATAAATCGTAAGCACTCTTACCTTGATACATTAAAGGAGATTTACAGCTTATGCCGCCTAAAGAGAATTCAGAACGAGCTTTTGATAATGATAAAAGCTTAAGATAAACTGAGCTTTCTCCAACAACACAAGGGCCATCTTCAAAAGGAATATTGAATCTGTCAATTTTAAAAGCACCTTGTGCATTTAAACTAAATAAAGAAGCTTCAAATAAACCTCTATAATTGATAGTTTCAAGACCTAAGTCTGTGAAAATCTTGTCAAAATTACCGGCATTTGGAGTTTTTTCAATATTTAGTTGTGCTTGAAATAGACCTAAATTCAAAACAAAGTAAGACTCACCTTTAATAACTTTTTCATTTAAAAGGTTATTTTGTGGCAGCTTATAAGAAAAATAGATCTTACCTTGTCTCTTAGTGAAACTTTTATCTTGAATTTCATAACTTAAAGAAAGATTTGGGACTTTTTGATTGATGCGTTTTATCACATTATCAAATTTTTCATCGAATATATGCCCTGCTGCAAAAATTCCTATAATTCCACTTAAAACAAATAAAGTAAGTAAAACAAAAGCAGCAACTCCTACTTTTTTATAGTTACGCATATATCTCTCTTTAGGATTTAAAATCCTTCTTTATCATCCTGAAATTTTGCTAATAAAGCGCCACTATCTTTTAAAAATTGTTGCGCATATTCGCCAAAATAATCACGAGCTTCAATAAACCTTTTTATAAAAGTTTCCATGTCTTTTTTATAAATCACCTCAAGCTCAGGCTTTATACTCTCAGCATAAGCTTTGATTAACTCAAAGTTTTTCTTTGATGACATGATGATATCTGCATAAAGACGCGGATTTTGGGCAAAAAGTCTGCCTACCATTAAAAGCTCTAATCTATAAATAGGCGATGAAAGCATTAATATATTTTTAAGGCTGGGATTTTCTTTAGATAAAAAGGTACCGTAGGCATAGGTTGTAAAGTGGCGCAAAGCTTGAATAATACTCATAGCCTCATCGTGCTCTTTGGCATCACACTTAACCAAACGCGCGCCCCACAAAGAAAATTGCTCTACTAAAAAAGCACTTTTATCCGCAAATCTTTCAGGGACACTTACAATAACCTGCTTTACCAAACTTTTAACATCAGGACCAAACATTGGATGTAAACCTAAGACCGGGCCTTTGTGGTATTTACACATAGCTTCAACATATGGGGCTTTAACTGAAGTTAAATCACATAAGATCATATCTTCAGTTAAATATGGACTTAAGCGCTTTATAACCTCTAAAGTTACATCAATTGGCACTGAAATAATTACAATTTTAGCGCCTTTTAATATTTCAGAAGCTCTATCCCAGTCGGAAGGTTCAAAAGATATCACGTCATAATCAGATGATTTGAAATAACGTGTAAAGATTTGTCCCATACCACCATTGCCACCTACAATGACAACTTTAGTGTTTTTATCGGTCGTACAAGCAAAATGCCCAATAACTCCTTTATAAGACTCACGTAAAATACGTCGCCACAAATCTTTGACATAGTTTTCAGGCAAAGATAAAGTTTTAGCATAAGACTCAACATGAGAGAGGATACTCTCCTCTCGTTCATGCGAATAAGCTCCTTCGCCTAAAGAATTCTTTACATCACAGGCACTTTTTACTAAATCAAGTCTCTTTTTTAAGAGATCAACAATTTGCTCATCTAAAGAATCAAGCTTTAAACGGATGTCTACTAAGTTTTTATGATCCATAAAAACTACTCAACATCATCGATTTCATCTAAGAAATCATCTACATTTTGATCTTCACTGTCAGATTGTAATGCAGCATCTGGATTTACCTTTCCTTCTGTATACATAAGGAAAACCTGACGCGTCTGAACATATGGATCAAAAGCCTTATCAATCATCTCCTCTTGAGGAATAAGCTCAGCGCGATTATGCACAGTCTTCAAAGACCACAGCAAAGCACTAACAATAGGCTCGCCTACAAAAGCATAAGGCCAACTATCAATTAACTCACCATGAGCGCTTCTTTCAGTATATGGACCTAATACAGGTAACATCATATACATACCTTGATCAAATCCTGCTTTACCCATAACGGTATCCATTTTCATTGGACGATAATCAAGGCCTACACGAGAGGCAATATCAAAAAGGCCTAACATACCGACAGTAGAGTTAAGCATAAGACGAGAAAGAGAAACTCCTGATGATGCCGGATCGCCTACGACCATATTGTTGACGGTATTATTGATATCAGAGATATTATTAAAGAAATTTCCTACACCTAACTTTACAGTCTCAGGTAACTTAGCATAACCGTGAGCTACAGGTCTTATGATATATCTGTCTAAAACGTAATAATTTGGATACCAACCTACATAGCGGAAAAAAGGATCTAATGAGTCAATGGAGTTTCCTGGTAAAACAGTCAAACCATAAGAATAGTCTTTTTGAGAAGCATCAACAGATATTTGTCGAGGTGCCATCGGATTATAAGTTGAATGAGAAGCATTAGCTCCCTGAGATAATGATGACATTAAAACCGCAGCTGCAATTGCATAAACTGTTTTCATATTTCCCCGCTTAAAACCTTCAAAGAAAAGTTTTAAAAAAGCTATCCTTAAATCCAAATTATTTTTTAATTAAGTTTATTTGACTTAAATTAAAGTACTTATTTTGTTTTTAATTGTACATATAATCTGAATATGGGGCTACTAATTTAAGGAAGTAAAAGCTTATCTCTAAAAATTTTTTTATCTTGTTCTTAATTTAAAATTTGAAGTGCGCTCATTTAGAGCATCAAATAAGGATTTTTGCTATCATATCAAAAAAAATTTAACATTAAAGCTATAAAAGATATGGATAAATTTAATGAAAATATAAAGGCACCAAACCCTTATATTTCTGTAAATTCTGAAAATCAAAAACAAGGTCAAGCTCTAAATTTTCAGGCGACAGCTAAATATATTGAGCTTATTTGTGAAAGAGAAAAACTTATAAACACTGATCTTAAAAAAGACCTCAGTGATTTAAAAAATTCCCTTACAGAATTACTTAAGCAAAAAGATTCCCTTGAGAGCCATGACTTTAATGACTTTAAAGATGAATCTTATATAAGACTTATTTATGAACTTTTAAAAAGAGATTTAAAACTCTCTGAAATTACAGCTCAATATTTATCCACCTCAAAACGCTTTATAAGACAAAATGAAGCTTTAGATCTTTTAAAAGAAATGCTTAATCATTTATGTCCTGTTCTTAAAGCTCTACCTTTTGCCAAATTTATATGCCAAATATTAGTAAATTTAACTGATTTAAATTTACTAGGAGCTGGCATTGAACGAGACTTAATCATCCATGATGTTAAATTTTCAAAAGAAAAAATAACTGCAAAAGTTAGAGTTGAAGTTGAAAAACTTTTAAAAAATTCTTTAGCTTTTATTGAGTTAAACAACGACGATTATTTAAAAACTCTGCCAAAGATCCCTGTTAGCTTAAAAAAAGCTCCTTTAATAAAAGAAAAGACCACAGCTCAGGTAATGACTCATTATCTTAGAAAAGCTTTAGAAGAATTTCCTAAAGATAATGACTATCTTGATGAATTTAAACATCCAGATAGACGGCTTGAATCCTCAAAATACGAAGATGAAATGTCTTTAAAGACAGCTTTAAGAATCAAAGATATTATTAAAAAAGCTGCCGATATTGCTAAAAAAGGTAATCTTCTTCCTGAAAGTTGTAAAGAGGTTAAAAAGGAGATCACAGCTAGTGCTAAAGCTTGGCACAATACGCAAAGTATTAAAGCTGATGAGGGCAATCTTACAGATGCCTCAAAATTATCTTTATCAGAACTTGCCGCACGTGCTGCAAGATTACAAAAACAATTTCGTCAAGAAAGACGCAAAATGGCCGATGAAGGAAAACTTCCAGATCCGGCAATAATGCCAAAGCCACCCAAAGCACCGGTAAAACCTGTAAAAAAAGAGGTTGAAGTTCAAAAAGAAAATGAACCTTTAGAAATAACCTCTACAGGAGATAAACGCCAAGATGATGTCTTAAAGGCTTTAAGTGCTCTTGCCAGACGCTCACAAGTCATAGCAGCATCAAAACAACCACAAGAGACAACCAAAGATAGTGCTCCAATTGAAGGTAAAGAGAAAGCTTCATCTGATATTGGCTCTATGATTATGAAAAATACTGTACCTTTATCTGAGCTTGAAAATAGCACCGTACCATCTGATATTAAAGATGCAGGATTAAACGAGAATTCTCTTATAAAAGAGCCTTTAAAAACTCAAGATTGATAGAAAAAATTTTTGTTTTTTTAATTAAAAAGGCTTATTTCCAAATTTTTTAGGAAATAAGCCTTTATTTTTAATAGTATGAGAAAGAAAATTTATAAATAAATTTTTCTTTCATACTAATTTTTTACTGTTGCGGTACGGTATCTGGGGTATATACCTTTACCTCATCTTCATATGCAGGAACACCACAACTTGTATCTACATAACGAATTTTATCAGTTCTAACTGGGAGCAAATTCATACCAGGAACACGACAGTTATCTCCTAAAATATTGCCACTTTGGTCAAAGTTTACAAACTTGATACCTTGAGGTCGTTTAAGCTCTAATGAATTTACACCACGTAATTTCAAATATGCGCCATAAACACGTAAAGCTCCTGAGGAACCAAAAAGGCCGGTTGACTTGTTATCATCAAAGCCTACCCATGTAGATACAGCTTCATCAGAATCAATACCTATAGCCCAAGTATCGCGGTTATCGTTGGTGGTACCAGTCTTTGTCGCAATAGTTTTATCTGGGAACATTTGTCCTATACGTCTGCCAGTACCACTACGTGTAGCCTCTGTCATAACATATAAAGTCAAATAAGTATCACGTGAATCTAAAGTAGGTTCACCTTTAGTATTTGACTGTTCATAGACTATCTCACCGTTTTTAACTACTGTTCTTAAAGTAGTCAAATTCTGATAAACACCGTCTGTAGCTAAACTTGAATAAACTGAGCTTACCTCATAAGGTGTAAGCTCAATAGTACCTAAAAGCATAGATGGATAAAGCGGAATATTTTGCTTTATACCCACAGCTTTCATAGTGTTGGCAACATTATTTAAGCCCACACGCATACCAATCTTTACTGTAGGAACGTTTAAAGATCGTGCCATGGCTTTATAAACTGCAATAGGACCTCTAAAACGCTTATCATCATTCTTAGGCTGCCAAAGCTGTCCTGTGACAAGCTTTACGGTAATAGGACTATCATTGACCTTAGTTCCCAAATGCACACCATTATGAAAAGCGGTTAAATAGACTAATGGCTTTATGATAGAGCCTACCTGGCGTCTACCTTCCATAACGCGGTTAAAGCCTGCATACTGAGGAGTTCTACTACCTACCACCGCCGAGACTTCAGCAGTTCTCCAAGAACTTACAACCATTGCCGCCTCAAGGCCCTTACGCCCTGTTTGCTTTTCAATGATATTAAGCTCCTCTTTTACCGCTTTTTCAGCAGCCTTTTGGGCTTGAGGATCTAAACTTGTAAAGATTCTAATACCATTACCTGACAGGAAATTCTCACCAAAACGCGAGGCTATTTCACGCTTTAAAACACCCATAAAAGCCGGGGTCTTAGAGTAGTTCATAGATCCGCGTTTAATAACACCCAAAGGTCTTGCAGCATACTGTTCAAAACGTGCCTTTGAGATAATACCGCGGTTTCTTAATACGCCTAAGACGGTATTACGACGCTCAAGTGCAAGCTCAGGATGACGCCAAGGATCATAAAGAGATGGTCCTTTAATGATACCTACTAAAAGAGCCATTTGGTCTTGTGACAGCTCTGAAATCGGCACACCAAAATAAAAATATGAAGCCAAACCAAAACCATATACACCGGCATTGCCGTTTTGGCCTAAATAAATCTCATTTAAATAAGCTTCTAAGATCTGCTCTTTGGTATAACGATGATTCATTACCATCGCCATAATTACCTCTTTAAACTTACGAGAATAACTCTTCTCACCTGAAAGGAAGTAATTTTTAACAAGCTGCTGGGTAATAGTAGAGCCACCTTCTACAACATGACCTGCAATCATGTTCTTAATAAAGGCTCTGGCTATAGCAATGAAATTAACACCTGGATTTGAGTAAAAACTTCTATCCTCAATTTGAATTAAGGTTTCAACTAAATTTTTAGGAACTTCATCTAATTGGATAAAAATACGATCTTCTTTTGGATCGATACGATTTATTCTATCCAAAAGCACCGGATCCATACGTACATAGCCTAAGTCTTGACGACTGTCGGCATTTACAATACGTAAGATACGCGAACCTTTAAATTGAACCATCAAAGAAATCTTATCTTCATCGCCATCTGGAAATGAAAATGGGCGTCTTATTATGACAATACGACCTGAATTCTTATTTACCGCAAACTCACCTGGTTTTTGTGGACTTTTAACTTGCCGATATTTTAAAAGTTGTAACTCATAGATCATCTGATCTAAAGACAACTTTTGATCTGGATACAGCTCAAGCGGTCGAGAATAAACTACAGCCGGAAGTACCCAGCGATCATCTACTTCAAACTCTGATAAAACCAAAGAATCAAAGTAAATAAATAAAAGGCCAAATAACGCTACACCCACAATACCTAACTTAATGCCCCAGCCTAAAAATAAACGTTTAAAAGAGCGTTTATTTTTGCCTGGGTTTGATGGTGGTTGTTGAGTGTTATCTTGTGATAAATCGTCAGCTTTATTTTCTAAAGCATCATCTTGATTGTTTTTATGGAACATATTTTTATTTTTGACTCAGAAAAACTTCCCGCATTATAGCAGAGCCTAATCTCTCAATAGGTGATTTATGCGGTGCACATCAAAGCTATTCAAAAAAAAAGTTTATTAAGTTCTAAATTTCTATTCTTGTACTTGATACAGAGGCTTAGATCAAGCATAATCTAACGCTTGAAAAAGCGTGCTGTTATGCGGATTTGTTGCATAGCAGAATAGTTAATCTATATTTAACAAAAACATAATTAAACGCATACACAAGGAAGGACATTATGGCTACAGAAGATAAAAATACTTACAACGATCTCGCCTCTATGGGTCCTTTGGCGATTGCCGGTGTTGAGCCTTACCAAGAGCAACCTGGCGAAGAGTACATGAATGAAAAGCAAAAGGCTCACTTTAAAAAGATCTTAACTGCTTGGCGTGACATGTTACGTTCCGAGGTTGACAGAACCGTAGGTCACATGAAAAACGAGGCCGCAAATTTCCCAGATCCTTTAGACCGTGCCTCTCAAGAAGAGGAGTTTGCCTTAGAGTTACGCGCTCGTGATCGTGAACGTAAACTTATCAAAAAGATCGAAAAGACCTTATCTAAGATCGATCACGATGAGTTTGGCTACTGCGATCAATGTGGTATTGAGATTGGCATCAAACGTCTTGAAGCCCGTCCTACCGCTGATTTATGCGTAGACTGCAAAGCTTTAGCTGAAATCAAAGAAAAGCAGCTTGAAGGCTAATTAACTCACTGTGTACATAGGCAGATTTGCTCCTACTCCAAGTGGCAGACTGCATTTAGGATCTATTACCACCGCTTTGGGTGCGTATCTACGTGCCCAAAGTGAAAATGGTAAGATTATTCTACGCATTGAAGATCTAGATACCCCTCGTTGTAAAAGCGAAAATACCGCTATGATCTTAGAAGATCTTGAGGTTTTGGGATTTAGGTTTTCAGGTGATGTTGTCTATCAAAGTCGCAATCTCGTCCACTATCAAAAGATTTTAGACCGTCTTTATGAAGAAGGCCTGACGTACTTTTGTTCTTGTACAAGACATGATTTAAAAGAAAGAGCTTGCCAATGTTTTTTAAACAGACAAACTCCAAAAGATCATGCCTCTGTTCGTTTCTTGCCTAAATTATCTTTAGACGAAAGCTTTGATGATTTACTCTACGGCAAAATTTACGTTGACAAAATTTCAGAACATATTGTTCTTAAACGTAGCGATAATATTTTTGCTTATAACTTTGCCTGCGTAATTGATGATATTGATGAAGGTGTCACTGAAATTGTTAGGGGTTCTGATTTAATCGAACTGACACCCATTCAAAATCTTTTGTACAAAAGCCTTAATTGTAAAATTCCTCACTATGTTCATTTACCTTTAATTGAAATGACTGAGGGTAAAAAATACTCAAAGCAAAATCATGTCCAAGCTGCTTTGTCATTAGGAACACCTCAACAGGTTTTATTAAAGGCCTTAAAACTTTTAGGACAAAACACCTTATCTTTAAATGAAAAGATGAAACCTGAGGAAATCCTCTTTTATGCTCAAAGAGGATTTGATCTCAAAGCTATTCCTAAAAAATCCGTAATCTACAATGATTTAACCTAGATTTAATATTTTCTATAATCTTTTTAAAGCTTTTTTCTAAACTCTCAAGATTGCACTAAATCATCATTATCTTTTGTTATAATAGTTCCGCATAAATAAAAGATTTCGACAGACAAAGATGTCTATTTTTAAACTGAGGTAGCTCAAAATTACAACCTTAAATCCGGACCTTAAAGAGCTTTTGGCGCGCAATAAAGCTCAAGTAAAAAAGAAAGGATCCGCAAAATTAGTTTTAACTAAAGATATGCACGGTATTAGCCGTCAGAAGATTTCACCTAAAGCTCTCTCTATTATTGAGAGACTTCAGAGTGCGCATTACAAAGCCTATTTAGTTGGTGGTTGCATTCGTGACCTTTTAGCAGGTAAAACTCCAAAAGACTTTGATATTTCTACTAATGCCACCCCAGAGCAGGTCCGCCGTGTTTTTGATAACTCACGCATAATTGGCCGTCGCTTTAAAATTGTTCATGTAGTATGTGGCAAAGAAATTTTTGAGGTCACAACTTTTAGAGGCGATAGCAATAGTCCTAAAGCACAAAATCTGCGTGTAAGCTCTAACTCAGGCATGCTTGTACGTGATAACGTCTATGGAAAAGATATTTCAGAAGACGCATCTCGTCGTGACTTCACTATTAACGCCATTTACTATGATAGCCATAATGAAACCATTTTAGATTTCCATGGCGGTCTTTATGATTTAAATGAAGGTGTCATCGATATTATAGGTGATCCTGAAACTCGTTATCTTGAAGATCCTGTACGTATCATAAGAGCCTTACGTTTTAGTGCTAAATTAGGCTTTAAATTATCAAAACGCACCTCCGATCCAATCGCCAAATTAGCTCATAATTTGCGTGAGGTTTCAAATGCCCGGATGTTTGAAGAGGTCAATAAGCTCTTCTTAACAGGACATGGCGCTCAGAGTTTTGATATTTTAAGACATTTCCATATCTTTGAAATTCTGTTCCCTACTTTAGAAAAATTTAAAGAAAATCAGACTTTCATTGATTTTGTCCACTATGCTTTATCAAGCTCAGATAAGCGTTATACCCAAGATAAGCATAATACTCCTCATTTCTTGTATGCCGTCTTATTATGGTCTTATTTCCAAAGTCTTGTTTATAAGATGCAAACTTACAATGAGTGCAGTATCAATCCTCTGTCTTTAAGAGAAATTGCCTGTAATGCTTTTGCTCGTGTAATAAAAGAACAATCTGTTATGACAGCAATTCCAATGTTATTTACAGAAAATATTCGTTCTTTATGGATGAAACAATTTGTTCTTTTAAATATCACTGACAAAGACACTGTAGAAAAGCTTTGTCGTACTACTATGTTCAGAGCCGCATACGACTTCTTAAAATTAAGATCTCACTTTGAGCCTGATTTGGCCTTGTATGTTGACTTCTGGATGCCTTACTACGAAGAGAGCGCTCGTCAGGCAAAACTTTTAAGAAACGAAAGTAAAAATAAATTTAAGCACAAAAAAGAAGCTCGTATTTCTAAAAAAGAAAAAAATCGCCAAAATAGCAATCCTGCTTCAGAAGGCTTTAAAAAAGAGCAAAAATCTGAGGTAAATGATAGATTGGCAAAAGCTCGAGCTTGGCGTGCTGCGATGAATCTGGAGCCATAATGGGTATGGCATATATTAGTCTAGGCTCAAACCTAGGCAATAGTCTTGAAACCTTACAAAAAGCACTTTTAAGACTTGATGAAAATCCCAAAATAACCGTAAAAGCAGTATCATCTTTTTACAAAACAGCTCCTGTAGGTTATGCCCAACAGCCTGATTTTGTAAATGCTTGTACTCTTTTGATGACCTCTATTGCTCCTTTAGATCTTTTAGATATTCTTTTAGATCTTGAACAAGAGTTTAAACGTGTACGTTTATTCAAAAATGGTCCACGTACTTTAGATTTAGATCTGCTTTTATATGACGATACTGTCATGCAAAGTGACAAATTAATATTGCCACACCCAAGAATGCATGAAAGAGCTTTTGTATTGGTGCCTTTAAATGAAATTGCACCAAATTTATTTATAAAAAGTTTTAATCAAACTGTTAATTCTTTATATAAAGCACTTGATAGTGCTGATATTCAAACTGTAAAAAAAATAGATCATGCCTAAACAAAATCCATTAGAGATTTCTTTGATTGTCGGCTTGGGCAATCCAGGATCTCAGTATGAACATACCCGCCATAATATTGGCGTGGATTTTTTAAACTTATTAAGTGAAAAATATAAAATCGACATGCGCCCTGAAAGCCGTTTCTTTGGTATTTCTGGCAGAGGCATGATTGGTAAACAAGAGGTAAGACTCTTGTTTCCTACTACTTATATGAATGAAAGTGGCAAAGCCGTACAAGCTTTAGCGACTTTCTTTAAAATTAAGCCTGAAAATATTTTAGTGTTGCACGACGATCTGGATTTGCAACCTGGAAAAATGCGCTTAAAGTTCGGCGGCGGTCTTGCCGGACATAATGGTCTTAAGAGCATAACCTCATGCTTGGGAAATAATCAGAACTTCTACCGCCTGCGTTTTGGTATTGGTAAACCACCTTCACATGATATTGTAAGCTGGGTATTAGGTAGACCTGACAGTCACGATCATGAGGTTATTGATGAGGCTATGACTCAGGCCTTATTTACAATCGACAAGCTCTTTTCGCTTGGGGTAGATAAAGCTACCGCTGCGATAAATGGATTTAAACCACAATCGGAGGAATAAATGGGTTTTAAATGTGGTATCGTAGGTTTGCCAAACGTTGGTAAATCTACCCTTTTTAATGCCTTAACCAAGGCTGGAATTGCTGCCGAGAATTTCCCGTTCTGCACCATTGAACCTAACACCGGTATTGTACCAGTACCAGATAAACGCTTAGACGCTATCGCCGCAATCGTTCATCCGGCGAAGATAGTCCCAACTGCAATGGAATTTGTTGATATTGCAGGCCTTGTAAAAGGTGCTTCTAAAGGTGAAGGCTTAGGTAACCAGTTTTTGATGAATATTCGTGAAACTGATGCCATAGCTCATGTTGTACGTTGCTTTGATGATGACAATGTTATTCATGTAAGTGGCAAGGTTGATCCTGTTTCTGATATTGAAGTTATCAATACTGAGCTTGCTTTAGCTGACTTAGAAGTTGTTGAAAAAGCATTAGCTCGTCTTGAAAAACGCGCTCGTACCGGAGGCGATAAAGAAGCTTTAGCTCAAGTTACTGCTTTAGAGAAATGCAAACCTGCCTTAGAAGAAGGCAAGATGTTACGCGCAGTTGAGTTTACTAAGGCCGACCGTGACGCTATGCGTAATTTTAGCTTCTTAACCTTAAAGCCTATGATGTACATTGCCAATGTTTCTGAAGATGGCTTTGAGAATAACCCTTACTTAGATGCTGTAAGAGAAGTAGCTAAGAAAGATAACTCTATTGTAGTTCCTGTATCTGCTTCTATTGAGTCTGATTTAGCCTCTATGGAAGAAGCTGATAGAAAAGAGTTTATGGATAGCTTAGGTATTACTGAGCCTGGTTTAAACCGCGTAATTCGTGGCGGTTATAAGCTCTTAGGACTGCAAACCTTCTTTACCGCAGGCCCTAAGGAAGTTAGAGCTTGGACTGTTAAGGTTGGTGCTACCGCCCCTCAAGCTGCAGGTCGCATTCACTCTGACTTTGAGCGTGGTTTTATTCGTGCTCAGACTATCGCTTATGATGATTTCATCAAGTTCAATGGTGAAGTTGGTTGTCGCGAAGCTGGTAAATTACGTTCTGAAGGTAAGGACTACATCGTCCAAGATGGAGATCTCTTCGAGTTCTTATTTAACGTCTAATTTTTGCATTAGCTCTAAAAAGGTGGCTCAAGCCACCTTTTTTTAGTTTCACCTTTATTTATCAAAAACCAATTCTACACGACGGTTTTGATGACGACCTATGGCATTGTCATTTGGATACTTAAAGGATTTACCCATACCTCTGGCCTTTATCAGATCTTTATCAAAGCCCTTACTTACCAAGAAATCTTTTACTCTTTGAGCTCTTCTTAAAGAAAGATCTAAGTTATAAGCATCACTTCCCATATAGTCAGTATAGCCTTTTACCTCTAATGAGAAAGTCTCGTTATTTTTCTGAGCTTTTTCAAAGCGTGCATTTATAACCTCATAAGCATGCAAAAGGACGTCTTGGGCTTCATCTGTTAAAGTATCCTTATCAAAATCAAAGAGCACATCTGCAATTTCAATTACAGGGGCTACCATGCAATCTTGTGGGAAAACTTCTTTTACAAATTCAACATACTGCTTATCATCTGAAAGCAAAGAATTTAAATCATATACAGAGACTTTGTCAGAAAAAATCTTTGCAAGAGCATCTTTTTCTTCTGAACTTTTTGCAAGTGAGACTACATAAAGACGATTACCATGATTTACAAAAGAGGCAAACTCATTTTTAAAGGAATATCCTTGTTCCTCTGAAGGCTTAATATCACCATCTGTGATAAAAATTAAAGTCTTATCTTTACTGTTATTTAAATAATCACTACCACGCTTGCCAAGATATGTAGGTCGACCTACAACCTCCATATTATATAAAGACTCTACTGCCTCTTTAAAAGTGCCTTCATTTTTACCGTTAATAAAGTAATTAGTAAAAGGTGCTACTGTTAATAAATTAGCTTTTACATCTACCAAAGATTTATGGTCTGAAAGTTTTAACATAAAATCTTTTGCTAATTCAAATTTGCTCTTATCTTGATTATCAAAATTGAGCATCATAGATCCTGAAGCGTCAGCCATTACATCGTAAGAGGTTACGACATTTTGACACTCATCTAAAGATATAGCTTGTGTTGTTGTAGCAATAGAAGCTAACGCAAATGCAAATAACAACTTTTTCACATCTCACCTCTTTATTAAAATTTATAAAGTATATAAATCTTAAGATTATTATCAATTAAGTCTATTTTTAGATTTAAACATGTATGTTTCATCTAAATAAATAGAAAAATTTTATCAAAATTTTCGCAAAAATAACCTTATCAAACAACCACAAAAAAAGGCAAAACGTGAACACAAACGTTTGAATTAAAAAATTTTCTAATATTTTTAGATAAAAAAATGGCTCTTCCGAAAAACTGTGGCTAACTAAAATTTAATATCTAATTTTGTTATACCAATAGACAAAA
>Freddie_p2__coassemble_1464_pt1 | contig 31389 bp, 28 predicted proteins | sample Freddie_p2__metabat2_high_PE_038 | metagenome-assembled genome bin Freddie_p2 | reverse complement strand
TATAACAAAATTAGATATTAAATTTTAATTAGCCACAGTTTTCCGGAAGAGCCTTTTTTTATGCCCAAAATATAATTATTTTCAAAAGAAAAAAGCTTAATTTCCTTATGGTATAAATATAAAAGAATTGTTTACGAGGAGATTTGTATGGCATACCAGAATTTAGATGTTAAAGAGGCTTTTAGAGTATATACAGGTGGAAATACTGTCACTGTTGCCTCAACTTCAAAAGACGGGGTTGCAGATGTCATGACTGTAGCTTGGAATTGCCCTTATGATTCAGATGAGATTATTGTTATTTTGGCTTTGTCTCATACTACAACAGAGAATATTTTAGATACTGGTAAATTTGTAGTTGCAATTCCAGAGGCTTTACAAAAAGAGCAGATTTTGAAAGTAGGTTCGATGCATGGACGTGATTGTGGCGATAAATTTACAGCTTCAGGTGTTGAATACGAGCTTTCTCAAAAGTACAGTTTTAAAGTATTAAAAAATTGTTTGGCATATTTTGAGTGCACTTTATCTGATAAAGAACTTTTGAAGAAAACTGGTATTTGTATGGGACATGTAGAAAACCTATATGTAAGAGCTGGTTTGTGGAATGAAGAGTTCCATAATTTCAAAGAAGGGGCAAAATTGGCCTTACATCATGTAACTGAAGATCAATTTCTCTCAGGCGGAAAGGATGCATAATTATGGAAAATATTGATGAGAAGAAACAAGATATAGTTGTTGATTATGCTTTAGAACTTTATTCATCTGCAGCGCAACAAGCTCTTTTTGAGAATGCACCTGATGAATACGAAAGACTATTACACTTTGCTAATAATGAAGATTATGAGCTGTGTTTTGATGTAGAAGTTTTAACTGAGCCTGATGAGTATCTTCAAGAAGATTTGTCTTTTCCTCTTTATAAAGTAAGCTTTATCTATTCTCTTAAAGGCAGAGATGATGACTTAGATGATATAAACGCTGCTTTTGTATATTTTTCAGAAGATGATATGCAAGACAAAACAGGAGCTATTGAGTGGTTCCCTGAAGGAGATTAAAACAAAAGGCAGCTTCAAGCTGCCTTTTATCTTATGGAAGGATAGTTATTTTAGTTCCGACATCTACTAAAGAAATAAATTCATCAATATCAGGATTTAAAAGAGCAATACATCCGTTAGTCCAATTCGTTCTTTGAACTGTTTCCTGATACTCGCCTTTTGATGGTGGTTGACCGTGGATCATGATCATTCCACCAGGTTTCATTCCCATTTTTCGGGCATTTAAAATGTCGTTTTCGTTAGGATATGAAATATGAAATGCTCTGTAATAATTAGAACGTTCTTTAATATAGTCTAGTGTGTAAGTACCTTCTGGAGTACGGCGATCTCCCTCGTATTGTTTTTTTCCTACAGGTCTATCTGATAAAGCTATCCAATATTTTTTTATCACATTATTATTTCTCATTAAGAGCATTTGGTGGTGAGATTTGTACACAATGACATGATCTACAAGGTTTTTATGTACAGCGTAAGAGTTATGAGGAAAAATATTTAAACCGTATGTTTGCCCTAATTTTTGATAGTCAAAATCTTCATCATAAACCACATCCTCACATACAGCTTGTGCTAAGAGGTGATTTGGTAGATTTTGCCAGGCAGCATAAGAGTTAGCGCTAAAACTTAATATAGTTAAAAAAATGCTGTAAACTAAGAATTTCAATTGCCGCTCCAAATAAAGAACATGTAAAAACAGCAGGTATAAATGCTTTTTTACCGCATGAATTATACAGTATAGTCACGATTAGTTGAGAATTTTCCATGCAAGATAATGAAGATAATAAGCTCTCTATGAGTCTTGAGGGTGTAGAACAGTTGCCTTTGCAACAATTTGCTGAGGATGCTTATTTAAATTATTCGATGAATGTTATTCGTGATCGTGCTTTGCCTTCTGTTACCGATGGTATGAAGCCGGTTCAGCGTCGTATAGTTTATGCTATGGCTAAATTAGGTATTAACCCTAAAGCTAAGCATACTAAGTCAGCTCGTACTGTAGGCGAAGTTTTAGGAAAATATCATCCTCATGGAGATTCTGCCTGCTATGAGGCTATGGTTTTAATGGCTCAGCCTTTTAGTTACCGTTATCCGTTAATTGATGGTCAAGGTAATTGGGGTGATGCTGAGGAGCCTAAATCTTTTGCGGCTATGCGTTATACCGAATCTCGTTTAGCACCTTATTCAAATGTTCTGTTATCAGATTTAAATACAGGGTGCGTTGAGTGGATTCCTAACTTTGATGGTACTGTGGATGAGCCTAAAGCATTACCTAGCAGATTACCTAATATCTTATTAAATGGTACTACTGGTATTGCGGTAGGTATGGCTACAGATATTCCACCGCATAATTTAAATGAAGTTGCCCAAGCTGCTATTTACCTTATAGATAACCCAAATGCATCAGTGTCTGACTTAATGACTATGGTTAAAGGTCCGGATTATCCTTGTGGAGCGCAGATTACAACCAGTAAAAGTGAGCTTTTGAAAATCTATGAGACAGGAAGGGGCATCATAAGACAGCGTGCTGTTTATGAGGTGGATAAAGAAGGTATTATTATTAAGGCTTTACCATATCAAGTATCAGGGGGATTGTTTGAAAAACAGCTTTCAGATCTTATGGCAAAGAAAAAATTACCTCAGATAAGTGATCTTATCAATGCCTCAGATCATGAAAATCCTTGTAAGCTGATTATTGTTCCAAGATCTAAGAGAGTAGATGCTCATGAGCTTATGGAACAACTTTATGCCTTAACTTCACTTGAATCAACTTATAGAGTCAACCTTAATATTTTAGGTCTTGACGGTAAGCCTCAGGTAAAAGATTTAAAGACTATTTTAAGTGAATGGTTACAGTTTAGATTTAAAACTGTGACTATGAGATTGAATCATAGATTAAATGCTGTAAATGCAAGATTACATTTGCTTTCAGGTTTAATGACGGTGTTTTTAAATCTTGATGAGGTCATAGAAATTATCCGTAATGATGACAATCCTAAAGAAAAGTTGATGGAGCGTTTTTCGTTAACTGAAACTCAAACAGATTATATTTTAGAGACTAAATTACGTCAGTTAGCAAGATTAGAAGAGCTTAAAATAAAAGGTGAAGAAGATAAATTATTAGATGAAAAGCATAAGCTTGAATCTCTTTTGGGCTCTCAAAATAAGCTTAAGACTTTCATAAAGCGAGAAATACGCGAAGATGCCAAGTTATATGGAGATGACAGACGTTGTGAGTTGTGTGAACACGATGCAGCTGAGGCTATAAGTGAGGAGCAACTGTTACCTGTTACTCCTGCCACTGTTATCCTCTCTAAAATGGGATGGGTTCGTCAAGCATCAGGAGCTGATGTTGATGCTCAAAGCATGACATATCGCTCAGGTGACGGGTTCTTATCTAAAGTTAGTGGTAAGAGTAATGATACTGTAGCGTTTATTTCTAATTTAGGTCGAGTATATTCTGTAGATATAAGAGATTTGCCATCAGCTCGAGGACAGGGAGAACCTTTATCATCTAAAGTTAAGTTTTCAGATGGTGAATCAGCTGAGATGGCGCTCATTGCCAAAAAGGGAGTGAAATATCTGTTATATACAGATAAAGCTTATGGTTTTGTTTGTGATGGTGCTGATTTATCTACAAGAAGTCGCAGTGGCAAGGCTTTAATAAATGTAGATAAGGATGCAAAGATTATGTCTCCTCTTGAGTCTTCTAATTTAGATGAGGATATTGTTGCCGTAGCAAGTAAAACTGGAAGACTTTTATTTTATCCATTAAAAGATCTTCCTCAGTTATCATCAGGTAGAGGCAATAAGCTTATCAATATTAGTGGTACTAAATTAGCCTCAGGCGAGGATGGCATTGCCGCTTTAGCAATTATTTCTAAGGGGGATGCTTTAGTCATTCATTGTGGTAAACGTTTCTTAAATCTGTCGGCAAAAGAAATTGAAGAGAGGGTAAGTGTACGTACTAAATCTGGAGATTTATTACCAAGAGGTTTCCAAAAGGTTGATTCTTTAGAGACGGTACAAAAAGCTGCACCGTCCCAAGATGATTTTACTTTAGTTTAGAAGGCAAACCAGTAAAGGCCGAATATGCTGGCGCATAAGCGGTTTAAAGCAAAAATTGCAATTAAAACTACCATAAGAGAGATGTCTATCATGCCAATTGGTGGAATGATCTTTTGAACAGGTGCAGTGATAATTGCAGTTATTTGACCAAAATAAAAACTTAAAGCTCTAGTGCTAGGAAGCCAGGATGTTAAGGCTTGGGCTAAAAGCAAAGCAATAATTAAATAGCCCAAGCTTTTTATATACATAGTAAGTCCAAGCATTACCATATCACGCATACTAAAGCCAAAAATGAAAAATAATACTATCCAAGATAGGGCACAAAATACCAAGGAGAAAATAAATCCATCCATGGAAATTGGGCCTAAATAGATATTTCTTTTTGGCAGAATTTTTAAGCTCTTATCAGTCAATTTGATGATTGATTGCGTCATTGGATGATAGTAATCAACGTTCGAGCTTTGTAATAAAGAACGCAACTGAAAAATCATGATTACAGCTTGAATAGCTAAAAATAAAAAAGACACTTAGTTATTTCCTTATTAAAAAAGTTTTTCAAATTCTGCAGTACGATCAAGACAAGCTTTAATGGTATTTTCCATTGTCTGCTCAAAATTGCCGGCGGTCATTTGTTTTAAGCCCTCATAGGTAGTACCTCCTTTAGAGGTAACAGCTTCTCGAAGGCTTTGTAAAGAGCTGTTTTTATTTTCTTTTGCCAAAGCAGCACTGCCTTGTAAAGTTAATTCAACCATGGCTCTTATATCTTTTTCTTTAATACCATAGCGGATCCCTTCATTACATAAACTTTCCATAAAACGGAAAACAAAAGCAGGACCACTACCACAAATAGCGCCTATTACATTAAGATCGCTTTCAGAGCCTTCAAATGTTTTACCTAAATTGGTTAAAAGTTCGCGACACAGAATTTTTTCATTGTCATTTACATTTTCACCATAACTTACAGCAATGACGCCTAAACCAATTTTTGCAGGGGTATTTGGCATAATGCGGATGAGTTTTTGGGAATGAGTAAGTTTATTGAGGCTTGAAAGTTTAAATCCTGCTGCCATTGATATTACTAATTTATTAGTAAAATCAATACCTGCATTGGATAATTCTTCTAAAACACTAGTTAAAATCTGAGGTTTTACGCCTAAGAAAATAACATCGGCTTTTTTAGTAGCTTCAATATTTGAAGTTGTAATAAAAGCGCCTGCATCCTTAAAGTGTTGCAGTTTTTCAATATGCGGTCCTGAGACAGTGATTTTGGCGGTACTGTAGCTTTTGGCAATACCATCAAAAATACAGGTAGACATATTACCGCCACCGATAAAGGAGATGTATTTATTGGCTACAGCTGAGGCGCTATAAGTTCTTTGACCAAAGATAGCAGTACCAATGCGAACTTCGGTACTGCCAACAGAAATTGCCTCATCAAGATCGGCTGTCATTCCTAAAGATAAAGTATCAATAGAATTTATTTTTTGTTTGTACTCATCAAAGATCTTTTTTAATGAGGCAAACTCTTTAATTATTGCGTCTTTAGTAGCGTTTTCACGAGCAATACCCATAAACCCTTTAAGCTTTAATTTTGGGCATTGTGCAATTGTGTTAACCAATGACTCAATATTGTCAAAGCTACAACCGGATTTTTGCTGCTCGTTGCTGATATTAACTTCAATTAAAACCTCTAAAGGCTGAAGATTATCAGGTCTTTGCTCATTTAATCTTGTAGCAATAATTTCACGATCTAAGCTCTCTACAATATCAAAGTGTGTAGCAATAAGTTTTGTTTTATTTTTTTGTATAGGGCCGATGAAATGCCATTTTATATCGTTAAAACCTTCTTGCTTTAACTCTTCAATTTTATTTGAAGCTTCTACTGCATAAGATTCGCCAAAATGACGCTCTCCTTGAGCATAAGCCTCTTTTATCATGGAAGAAGGCTTGGTTTTGCTTACACATAAAAGGTTTACAGAAGAAGGATTACGACCACATTTTGTGGCTGTAGTATTGATGTTATCGTGAATTTTTTTCAGGTTGTATTTAATGTTGTCCATTTGCATTCTCAAAAAAACATATTATGAAGTATTATAGAGGCCAAAATTGAGCGGTGCTATCTGCTTTAAGCTATTTTGATTTAAGTAAGGGTAAAGTCCAATGTTTGTAATTGATAAAGAAAAATGCAGTCAGTGTGGCGAGTGTCAAGATATTTGTCCATGTGGTGCAATTGTTGAAAATGATGATGGCTCATTTAGCATAGACAAAGATTTATGCGCCGACTGCGCTGTCTGTCAAGATGTTTGCGCCTTTGAAGCTATTGAAGAAATAGAATTTGCCGAGGTTTAACTCGGCAAAACATTCTATTTTGCAGTGCTCTGAGCATCTTTAAAGTCAGTCAGAAACTCTGCTTTATCGAGATTTTTGATGTTTACATCTAACATATTAAATGGAATCTCGATATTATTTTCAGCAAATATTCTCAAAGTTTCAGAGCAAAGATAATCATTGGTAGCTTTACGTTTACCAATCTCGCCTACAAAAACCTCACATAAAATATTTACGCTACTTTCAGCTAAAGTCTGAATATATACCAAAGGTTGATTGGTTTTTGATATATAAGGGCAACGAGCAATAATTTGTCTTAAAAGTCGTTTTGCCTTCTCAACATCAGCACCATAAGCAACACCAACTGAAAACTCAAGTTTAGTTACAGTATTACTTAACGACCAATTGGTTAAAGCGGATGTAATAAACTGACGATTAGGGATCATCACCTCTTTGTTTTCAAATGAAAGAATGGTTGTTGATCTAATACGAATTTTACTTACAGTACCTGATAATCCTGACAGGGTAATAATATCGCCAACACGTATTTGTCTTTCAAAGAGAATGATTAAACCAGATACGAAATTAGCGAAGATTTCCTGTAAACCAAAGCCTAAGCCTACAGATAAGGCAGCGACTAACCACTGCAGATTTTCCCATTTAATACCAAGCGCGGCAGCGGCAAAAATAATACCTAAGGCAGTTATGATATATGAGGAGACGATTCTGACAGTATAAGCTGTACTGCGACGAGTATTGTCTGTACGAATAAGGAAGATTCTTTCTAAAAGAGCTGGCAAGTTTCGATTTAAGATACCAGCAATTCCTAAGAAGAATATAGAAAGTAAAACATCAGCTAAAGATAGGATATCAACAACTACAGGTTTGCCATTGATAATCTGTTCATTAGTTAATAAATTGATGGTGTTTAAGTAGCCTAAAACTCCAGCCAAATCATTCCAAAGTAAGTATATTGCAATAAAGATAATACCTAAAAGAACGATATTAACCAGCTTGAATGCTTTAGCTCCGATAAACTCAAAGCGAATACCACGTTTTCTTTGAGAGTGACTTAAATTTTCATTATGTTTTTGAGTTTTAAGTTTTAACAGTCTTTTTTGTAAAACACCATTTTCAGCAGTATGCATTACTCTTCTTACAGTGTTTTTCATAAGCCAATATAAAAGCACTAAATAGAAAGTAAAAGCCATACGATTTATAAGCTTTACAGTGGTGTAATAGTAGCCAGAGAGCATCATTACCAAAACAAAGATTGGAACTAAAAGGCATATTGAAGACAAAATCCATACAGTAGGAGTTAAGCCTTCAGTGGCAATTTTATTTCTAACCCATGTTGCAGATAATCCAACTAAGGCAAAAGAAGAAAATACAACAATAAGATAGCCTAAGATATCGTAATAGATATTGGAGCTATCAATTTCTGCAATGTTTGCAACTACTAAAACAGGAATAACAGCTATCCAAAGACGTCCTATCAAAATACGCATTTGCTCAAGTTTTGCAGGTGGTATTGAGAAGTGGCGCTGAGCCAAGGAGTTTGGATTCAAAATTTCCATGAAGAAAACGAAGACTGCAATATGCAAAGAGAGCATCAAAATTACTTTTTCTTGAGAATCACTATTGGATAACAGAAGGATAATAAATACAGCTCCCAAAGCTATGCGCCAGATCATCTTAGGTAATAAATTTAAGATAGAAACAATAATTGCAAGAGGAGTTACCCATAAACGATCATTTTTATGATCAAGGCGCATTGCCAGTTGGTTTTCCATCTGGTGCAGGTAGTTTTTAAAATAGATGATTAAGAATGCTAACAGCCATAAAGGGGAAACATTCAAAATTGTATGAAAAGTATTGTCTAAGAACTCCTCAGTACGAATTTTTTTGGCAATAGCGGTAATTTCCCCGCTTAAATGAGGAATTGCCGTAAATAAAAACTCTAAGCTTATTGGTTGATTACTGCGGATCCAGAATAGTTTTTCTGTAATATCATTTTTAACTTTAGATCTAAGCTTATTTAAATCGGTGTAATCAATTTTTAAGGCAATAGAGGTATTAAGCTCATTTACAAGTTCTTGATAAAGGGAGTTATAAAGATCTTGTCTTTGGCTTAATATAGCCATCACCTGTTTTTTGTGAGAGGCTAAAGATGGGGTGATTTTTATAAGATCTTCATAGGCTTTATTAAGATCAAATAAAGCATCACGGCGCTCTTTTAATTCATATAACCAAAGGTTAAGGTCAGGAATAGTTTCATCAAGGTTATAGCTTAATTTAATTTCAGGTATAACGCTTTGTTGTTTATTTAAAAGACGAGATAAAACTAAGCTACGATTTAAATCCTGTAATTGAGCATCAAGACTTTTTTGAATTTGCTGCACTTGGCTTAAAGTGGTGGCAATTTCATGAGCGTTTTGATTTAAAACACTGTTACGTTGTCTGGCATCATTTAAATAATTTAAGACGTTTTGATTAGTTTTTAAAAGTTTGAGAATCTCAGGATCTTTTACAGTATTGATATTTTCTTCAGGCTTTTTATTTTCATCATATTTTGATGACAGTAAAATCTCTGTTTTGTGGTTTTGAATAGATGTTACATAATTTTGGTAATATTTAAGTTTAGTATCCAAAATTTTGTATCTATAATCAGTCATATTTTGTAAGGTGGATAATGACTGAAGTTGTTGTTGCAAATATGCATTTTGTATTTGCAGATAGACAACATTTAAGGCACGTATTCTATTATAGATATTTTGTAAATCAGTTTGAGATGTAATCGCTGATAGGGTTTCTTTAATAGCTGCTTTGTTGTCAGTTAAACTACTTTGAGCGCGCTCAGGTAAGGTTTGCAGACTACTATTATTTGAGGAAATAGTAGTTAATGCTTCTTGAATTGAGGTAGTTTTATCTTTGATTTTAGGTAAAATCTTATCAATTTCTTCAGAAGTTAATTTGCTTACATCAGGAATTGTTTTAAATTCTTTTTCAGTTTCTGCATACTCCTGAGCTAATGCTTTAAGTTTTTGAGGGGCGTTGCTAAGACGCACTTGTAAATCTTTTTGAGAGGCTTTCAATTCTTTTAATTTTTCAAGAGTTGTTAAAGCGCCTTTAAGAGTTTCAAGCTTAGCTTTACGATCTTCCTCAGTTAGAGTGTCATTTTTATTTACAGCAGTAATTTCCGCATTGACATCTTCTTCTGTTGGAATTGTGATTACGCCTGCAGTAGTATCAAGACTTTGGGCAAAAATATTTGTGCTTAAGGCAAGCAATGCAATAAAAAGGTATGTTTTAAAGATTTTAAGCATAAGAAAACCCACATATTTTGCAAAACAGCTTAATTATAAAGCTAAATATAAATTTTTAGTCATTACTTTGTTTTATTGGAAATTTTGTTTATAAATAAAGCATTTTGATATTTATTAGATATTTAAAAACAAAATTTTGATAAACCAATTTATGCAAGACATAAGCTTATTTAAGATAAATTTGCTGTTTTTTTAGCAAAGGATGACCTATAAGCCCTCTCCCTGTTATAATTTTTAAAAATTTTTTTGAACTTTTTTTTTAACAGTCAGTCTAATAAGTAAAAGGTGATTGAAAGCTTATGAATCTGCCCAACGATAATGAGTTTGCATCTAATCAAGATGCTGCTATCGTCAGGAAGGTTCAAGAAGGCGATAGAGAAGCCTACAATTTATTGGTGTTACGCTATCAGCATAAAGTTGTTCAGATTGCACTTAAATTTGTAAATAACCAAGCTGATGCAAATGATATAGCTCAAGAAGCGTTTATTAAGGCTTATAAAGCTATAGGAAACTTTCGCGGAGAAAGTGGTTTTTACACTTGGTTGTACCGAATCGTTGTAAATACTGCAAGAACATTTTTAGAAAGTTCCTCCAAACATCGAAATAATGTTGATGTTGACGCTGAGGATATTGCCTCTCAAGATCATCAAGGCGCGCTTTCAAGCAATGAAACACCTGACCGAATAATTGAATCTCAGGAGCTACAGAGAACCATTATGCAGGCCTTAACGCAATTACCTACTGAATTGCGTCAGGCGATAACCTTACGCGAAGTAGAAGGTCTTGCATATGATGAAATCGCTAAATTGACGGGAGTCCCGGTTGGTACTGTAAGATCACGAATCTTTAGAGCACGTCAATTTATTGAAGAAAAAATGGCGCTCTTGGATAAATAAACAATACGGAGATTTTCCATGACTAAGACTAAGCTGAATTGGCAAAATGAGGATTTGTCTGCACTTTATGACGGAGAGATACTCGGCGCTGAGAAGTTAGAACTGCATGAGCAAGATAAAAAGCATATGCAGGCTTGGTCTTTAATCGGTGCCACAATGCGCAATGAATTATCCTCAGAGGTAAATCTGTCTTTAGCTGATAATGTTGCCGCTGCAATTGCCAAAGAAGAGCCTCAGAGCTTAGTTTCAGATCAAAGCAAAATTTCAACACCTCGTTATAAGCTTTGGAAGGCTTTCCATAAAGTTGGTTTTGCTTTAACTCAAACAGCTATAGCAGCATCTATTGCTATGGTAACTGTCATTGGTTATCAAACTTGGAACGCAGAGGATAATTTAAGCGCAGAAAATACCCCTGTTGTAACTTTAGGTTCTGTTAATAATGTAAATCTTGCAAGTTATCAGAGCGCGCAAAATAATAATGTTATTAGTCTTGGTAATAATGTCGGCTCTAATAATTCCAAGATGGTTGCAAATCAAGATCAAATTAGAAATTCTCAAAATCAAGAGATGAAACTTATCAATGATTATATTCGTCTCTATGTTTTTGATACTGCTTCAAAATAATGTGTGTAAATTTTAAAAAAATAGCAATTTTATTTATTGGAATTGCTTTTTTTTGTGCTACTAATGCTGAGGCTTCTTCAGATTTAGAAAATCAGTGTGTCTTAAGTTTTAAGTCTCTACAGCAAAAATATACAAGAACTAATGCCAATTACACTTTGATAAGTGGTGATGGCAAGAATATGTTTCCTTTTTCTCTTTCTCACAGATATCATCAACATCGTGACTATTCCTTATGGAAGAGTTTAAATGGTGAGGTTAGTGGATATTTTTTAAGAGATGGTTTGGGCTTTGATTTTAACCAAGATAAAAATGCAGCAACTCCTTTATCTTGGCATCAGATCAATATTTGGGATAGATTATTTAGCGAACATACTTCCTTAAAAGATTATCATTGTATGATTGCAGGAAGAACAAGATTATCTGATAGAAAGGTCAGCATTATTCGCTTTGCACCAAAAGATGATCTTCGTTATAGCTATGTTATTGCCAGAGATGAAGATAAAGCTTTACCTGTAGAACTTAACGTTATAAATCCTCAAGGACGTTTAGTCTTAAAGATTACATCTACGGCTATGGTTGATAATATCAATCAAGATTTTTTATATAACGACGATCTTTTTGATAGATTTGAACTCCTACAAAAAAGCAATAACAATAATACAAATATCAAGCCTTGGGGAGTTTTAAATATCCCGCCTCAGTTTAAATTGTTAGAAGAGGGCTCTGTTTATTTAAATGATAAAGAAGTCCCTTTTCAGCGTTATGGCGATGGGTTAGTGGATTTTAGAGTTTATCGTCATTCCATCTTAAGTATGTATATTCCTTCTGCTGTAAATGGCACTTTGTCTGTCTTAAGAAGAGGCAATTCTAAGTATGAATATGCAGTGGTTGGAGAGGTTCCTTTACAGCTAAGTGAATTTGTTCTAAAACGTGTATCTCCTCGCGGTTAACAGCATTTCCAAATGCTGCTTTAAGCTGTTAAAATAATCGACCATATCATAAAGTTAACGCATAAAATGCACTAATAAAGATGCATTATCCCCACAGGAAAAATTTATGGCAAAAGGTTACGACCGTTCTAAGGTTAGAAATTTCTCAGTTATCGCTCATATTGACCATGGTAAATCCACTCTCTCAGATCGTTTTATTCAAATGTGTGGCGGTCTTACTGACAGAGAAATGAAGGCTCAAGTGCTTGATAATATGGATATCGAGCGCGAAAGAGGCATTACCATTAAAGCTCAGGCTGTAACTTTAACTTATAAGTCACGTGATGGTAATACTTATGAATTAAACTTCATTGATACACCAGGTCACGTTGACTTTTCTTATGAAGTTTCTCGTTCTTTATTTGCTTGTGAAGGCGCGCTGTTAGTGGTTGATGCTTCACAAGGTGTAGAAGCTCAGACCTTAGCTAATTGTTATCAGGCTATTGATTTAAATCTTGAGGTTATACCTGTTTTAAATAAGATTGATTTGCCGTCAGCAGATCCTGATCATGTTATTGATGAAATTGAGGATTTAATTGGCATTGAAGCTCATGATGCTTGTACTTGTTCTGCAAAGACCGGTATGGGTGTTGAAGATGTTTTAGAACGTATTGTTCAAAGTATTCCAGCCCCTGATGGTGACCCTGATGCACCTCTTCAGGCTTTAATTATTGATTCTTATTTTGATGATTATTTAGGTGTTGTAGCTTTAGTTCGCGTAAAGAACGGCACTTTACGTAAAGGCGATCGTATTAAGGTTATGTCACAGAATAATGCTTGGGTTGTAGAAAGTTTAGGTATTTCTACCCCAAAGAGAGTTGCTGTTGACGTTTTAAATTGCGGTGAAGTAGGTTGGGTTGTTTGTGATATTAAATCAGTTCATGCAGCTCCAGTAGGCGATACCATTACTCACGTAAGAGCACCATGTGAATCTCCTTTACCAGGATTTAAGAAGGTAAAACCTCAGGTATATGCAGGTATGTTCCCTGTAGACACTGAGGATTATGATGCCTTCCGTGAAGCTTTAGATAAGCTTTCATTAAATGATGCGTCTTTATTCTTTGAACCTGAAAACTCTACTGCATTAGGCTTCGGTTTCCGTTGTGGCTTTTTGGGAATGCTCCATATGGAGATTATCCAAGAGCGTTTAGAGCGTGAGTATAATTTAAATCTTATTACTACAGCACCTACTGTAATTTATGAGATTTTATTAACCTCAGGCGAGATTATTCACATTGATTCTCCTGCAAGCTTGCCGCCAATTAGTAATATTGCAGAAATACGTGAGCCTATTGCTGAGTGCCGTATGTTAATGCCGGCTGAATATGTAGGTTCTATCATTAAGTTATGCCAAGAAAAGCGTGGTATTCAAACAGGTCTTGTTTATCACGGTGATCAGGTAGCTTTAACCTATGAAGTACCAATGTCAGAGGTGGTTTTAGATTTCTTTGACAGAATTAAATCAGCTTCTCGTGGTTATGCTTCATTAGATTATAGTTTCAAGCGTTTTAACCGCGATGACTTAGTCCGTATGGATATTTTAATTGCAGGTGAAAGAGTTGATGCTTTAGCTATTATTTTACATCGCTCCGTAGCACAGTCTCGTGGTCGAGCTGTAGTTGAGCAGATGAAGGAAGTAATTCCTCGTCAGATGTTTGATATTGCAATTCAAGCTGCAATTGGTTCACAAATTATTGCCCGTGTAACTGTTAAGGCTTTGCGTAAAGACGTTTTAGCTAAGTGTTATGGTGGAGATATTACTCGTAAACGTAAGCTTTTGGAAAAGCAGAAAGCTGGTAAAAAGCGTATGAAGCAATTGGGTAGAGTTGAAGTTCCACAGGATGCATTTTTGGCTATCTTAAAGGTTGGAAAAGACTAATGAATACTTTTGCGCTGTTATTGCTGATTGCCTCAGCTATCTCAGGATGTGCTTTTTTCTATGATTTTTTTAAAGCAAAACCGCAGCGAAAACAGAATCTTCAGGCACTTTTGGCGGTAAATCCTCAAGCAACTCGCAAAGAGAAGCGTAAACTTATGGAGCCAAGAGGAATTATCGGTCAGACAGGTTCTCTGTTTTTTATCATTTTGTTTGTGTTTTTATGCCGTTCATTCGTAGTTGAGCCGTTTAGAATTCCTTCAGGCTCTATGTTGCCGACTTTGTATGTTGGTGATTTTATTGGTGTAACTAAATGGAATTATGGCATTAGAAATCCACTGACTAATGCAACTTTGATAAAAACAGGTAAGCCTGAGAGAGGGGATATTATTGTATTTAAATACCCAGAAGATCCAAGCGTTGATTATATTAAACGTGTTGTAGGATTACCTGGGGATATTATTATTTACAAAGATAAAACCTTAATGATATTAAAAGCTTCTGATTATAATTCTCTTCCGGAAATAGTTGAGCGCGAGAGATCTGGTGATTACGTTGAGAATATTTCTGGATTTGATGAGAGTTATGAAGTTTATGAGGAAATGTTAGGTGATATTAAACACCAGATCTTAATAAATCCTCATACTGATGATTTTTCACAGTATTTTTATCGCCAGCCGGGAGCTCCTGTTGGAGCCTGGAAGGTTCCTGCTGACAGTTATTTTGTATTAGGTGATAATCGTGATAACAGTAAAGACAGTCGTTTCTGGGGCTTTGTTCCTTTTGAAAGTATTGTCGGTAAGACTGTTGGAATTTGGCTGTCACTGGAATTTGATCGTAAAAAAGATGATCTGTTGCCGTCGTTTATTCCCTCGGCAGTACGCTTTGATCGTATAGGCTCTGTGAGGTAAAAATGTCTGAACATACACTGCTGGAATTACAAAATTTAGAGTTACGTATAGGTTATGCCTTTGAGAATTTAGCCTTATTAACACAGGCATTAACTCACCGCAGTTATGGCTCTGAGCATAATGAACGCCTTGAATATTTAGGTGATTCTATTTTAGGTATGATTATTGCCAAAGAGCTATATGATGATTTTCCAAAATGCCCTGAGGGAGATTTAACCCGTATGAGATCAACTCTTGTACGTGAGACTACTTTAGCTCAGTTAGCTCGTGAGTTTGGCATTGGTGATGTTTTAAGATTAGGTCCAGGTGAAATTAAAAATGGTGGTTCAAGACGAGAGTCTTTAATAGCCGATGCCGTTGAATCAATTATTGGTGCCATGTTTATTGATTCAGGCTGTGATTTCCCAAGAGTTTCTCAGGTAGTTTTAAATTGGTTTGATTCAAGATTAAAAACAATAAAGCCTGATGTAAATCAAAAAGACCATAAATCAACTTTACAGGAGTTATTACAGTCTCAACATCGTGCTTTACCTGTTTATCGTATTGAGCGTATTTTAGGCCCAGAAAATAATCAGGTATTTGAGATTTCTGTAAGTGTCGATGGTGTTCCGGTATTTTATGGAAGAGGATCATCAAGAAGAAAGGCCGAGCAGGAAGCTGCAGGTCAGGTTTTAGATTATCTGCAGTCCCAAAAGCAGAATGCGGAGAGTGGAAAATGAAGCATTTTGGTTTCGTAGCTATCATAGGCCGCCCTAATGTAGGCAAATCAACTTTGATGAATCACCTCTTAGGACAAAAGATTAGTATTACCTCAAGAAAACCTCAAACTACACGTAATCGTATCTTAGGTATTGATACTCAAGGTGATTATCAGACTGTGTTTGTAGACACCCCAGGTCTTCATCGCGAGGAAAAGCGTGCTATAAACCAGCTTATGAATAGAGCTGCTCAAAGTTCATTAGGTGATGTTGAATTAGTCTTATTTGTGGTTGATTCAGATCATTGGAATGATGACGATGAAATGGCTTTAGTAAGAGTACGTCAGTCAGGTGTACCTGCAGTATTGGTAATTAACAAAGTTGATAAGGTTGGAGATAAGGAAAAACTTTTACCGGTTATTGAAAACCTTTATAAGAAACTTGATTTTAAAGATGTGGTTCCGGTTTCAGCTTTGCGCGGAAATAATCTTGAGAGTTTAAGAAAGATTATTTTCCAGTATTTACCAGAAGGTGATCATTTATTCCCAGATGATGCTGTAACTGATAGATCTTCACGCTTTTTAGCAGCTGAGATTGTTCGTGAAAAGTTAATGCGTCAAATGGGTGATGAGCTCCCATATAGTTCTACAGTAGAAATTGAGGAGTTTGTTGAAGATAACGATCTTTTAAGAATTAGTGCAGCTATTTTAGTTGAGCGCACAGGTCAAAAGAAGATGGTTATTGGTGCAGGTGGCCAGCGTATTCGCAAGATCGGTACAGAAGCTCGTATTGATATGGAAAAGCTTTTTGATCAAAAAGTCTTTTTAAAGCTTTATGTAAAGGTAAAAGCTGGCTGGGCTGATGATGCTCGTGCACTTAAGAGCCTTGGATATGATGACTTTGAGGCAAAGTAATCAGAGTTTTTTAGCTCAAGTTCCTTGTTTTATTATTCATAAACGCCCATATCGAGAGCATGATTTTTTGCTTGATATTTTAACTTTGTCAAATGGGCGTATTAGTGCAGTAGCCAGATTTGGTAAGCGCGGTGCGCTTAAAAATGCAGGACTATTGCAGCCTTTCATTCCACTTACTATGAATTTAGTAAAAAATTATAGTAGCCTTTGGAATGTAGGGGCAGTCAATCCTCATGGTAAGCCTTTTGATTTTGGTTTACCTAATATTTTTTGTGCTCAATATATAAATGAGCTTTTATACAATTTGTGTCATGAAGAAGAAGGCAATTCACAATTATTTGCCTCTTATTTAGAGACATTGTCTTTGCTTGAAAAAAATACTGACGTAAAGCTTTCTTTAAGACAATTTGAGTCGGTGTTACTTTATATTTTAGGTTATGCCCCAAATTTTGCGGATGCTTTTGGCAATAGATTTGATGAAAGTCTGTTTTATAGTTTTGATCCGCAAAATGGTTTTAAAGTTTGTTTTGATAAAAGTCTTGAATGTTTTAGTGGCAAAGTTCTTTTAAATATTGCAGAGGGTAATTGTTCTGGGGCAAATGAATTAAGAGTTTTGCAAAAAGTTCATTCACGTTTATTTAAGATGTTAATGAACTATAAACCTCTACATAGCCATGAACTTTATTCTCAATATCTGTCAATGCAGGAAATTTAAATGGTTAGTTTTTATACCCCGCCTAAGAAAAAGGTAGTTTCTCTTAAAGCTTTTGAAATTCAGGGAAAAAGTTTAGATCTTTTGGGGCGAGGCGTATGCAGCCAAGATGGTTGTACTTATTTTTGCGATGGCCTGTTACCAGGAGAGAGTGCCAGAGTTGTCACAGAAAGCTTGAAAGGAAAAGTTGGCACTTTAAAAATCACCAAAATTTTAAAAGCTTCAATTTTAAGACAAAATCCTGATTGTGATTTGTTGCAAAAGTGTGGTGGTTGTCCATTACAACATATTGATAAATCTTTAGCTCTAGAAGGCAAAATTGAAGGCTTACGTCGACTGTTTAAAAAAAGTTTAGGAGTTAGTTTAGATGCTCCAGATTTGGTGATTGAGTCAGAAGGTACAAATTATCGTAGAGCTTGTCGTTTATCTGCAAGAGCTGATCGTGGTGTATTTAGGTTAGGCTTTAGAGCCGAAAAATCTCACGCCTTAGTTCCTGTTGAAAAGTGTAATGTTTTAACAACAAGAATAAATGAAGTCTTACCTAATTTAAGAGCATGTATAGACAATCTTTCTTGTAAGCACTCAGTAGGTCATGTTGAGCTTTTAGATAGTGATGGAGCTTTAGGCATTCTTTTACGTATGACTAAGTTTTTATCAAAAGATGATGAGCTTGTATTAAAGAATTTTGCTGATAAATATAGTGCTGTAATGTCTGTAAGCGAACCATTCAAGCCAAAGATTTCTTTTGATAAGGATGCCATTGTATTAAAAGAGCGCGTAATTGCCGGAAATGAAGAGGATTTATTTGTAACCTCTCAAGGCATTAAATTTTTATGCCAAACCTCTTCATTTGTTCAAGTTAACTCTGGTGTTAATGACAAATTAGGTGCTTTTGTTGTTGATACTTTAAATCCACAAAAGGGCAAGCGTATTTTAGATTTATTCTGTGGTCTTGGTAATTTCACTTTGCCGATTGCTGCAAAAGGTGCTGATGTTTGTGGTGTAGATATCGTTCGCGATATGATTGCCAAGGCTAATAATAACGCCAAAAAAGCCAATCTTGAAAATGCTCGTTTTGCCGCATGCAATCTTGAAGAGCCTTTTGAAACACAAACTTTTGCACAAGGAAATTTTGACTGTGCTGTTTTAGATCCTGGCCGTCAGGGCGCTCCTCGTGCAACTAAGTTTTTGGCATCTAAAAAAGTTAAGACTATTGTCATGATTTCATGCAATCCTCAAGCTTGTGCTCGTGATAGTATTGAATTGATAAATAAGGGATATAAAATAAAAAAGTGGGGAGTTATGGACATGTTCCCAAGAACAAGACATATAGAAACTGTTTTGGTTTTCTTCCTTAGCTGATTTTAATAAAAAAGGAGGCTGTGATGGTTGCAATTCGTCAGACTCATGAGGCTTCATTTGATTTTGCTAAATGGAGCGAAGAGCTTAATTTACCGTCTGAAAAACGCAGTCAATTAGTAGCAGTTCATGACTTTGTAGTAAGTCATATAAGTGAAATTGATAAAAAAGAGTCATTGGAACATATTCAGGCGGTGGTTGCCTCCTTTACCCGCATGTCTACTGAAATTGTTGCCATTTTAATGACTTTGAATATGGACTTACCTTCTTTATTGGTAGCAGTTTTATATCCAGCATATGAAAATGGCTATATTACCAAGGAAGATGTAGAAGAAGAGTATGGTGGCAAGATTGCAAAACTTCTTTTAAATGTTAAAGATATGGAAGCTATCCGGTCTCTTCAGACATTAACCTCAGATAAAGCCACAGAGGAGCAGGTTGACAGAATCAGACGTATGCTTTTGGCTATGGTTGAGGATGTTAGAGCTGTGGTAATTAAGCTGGCTGAGAGAATTGCTGTTATAAGAGCTGCCAAGCATGCTGACGAAGAAACACGTGTTTTAATTGCTAAAGAAGTTGCCAATGTTTATGCCCCTTTGGCTAATCGTTTGGGAATAGGTCAGCTTAAATGGGAGCTTGAAGATTTAGCTTTTAGATTTTTACATCCTGATATTTACAAAGAAATTGCTCATGAACTTGATGAACGTCGTATAGATAGAGAAAAGTATATTGAGAATTTTGTAAATGAGCTTAAAGATCTTTTGGCAAAAGAAGGTATAAAAGCCAAAGTTTATGGTCGTCCTAAGCATATCTATAGTATTTGGAGAAAAATGCAACGCAAGCATTTGCAGTTCTCTGAGCTTTATGATGTGCGAGCTGTGCGCATTATGGTTGATAGAATTCAAGACTGTTATGCAGCTTTAGGTGTGGTTCATACTCGTTGGCATCATATACCAAAAGAATTTGACGACTATATTGCAAATCCAAAGGCCAATGGTTATCAGTCTATTCATACTGTAGTTTATGGCGATGGTGGCAAAGTTGTAGAAATTCAGATACGTACTGAAGCTATGCACAATAGTGCAGAGTTAGGTGTGGCGGCTCATTGGAAGTATAAAGAAGGTTCAGGCCAGAGTGTTGGCGTCGAGCAGCGCATTAACTGGTTGAGAAAACTTCTAACTTGGCGCGATGATATGGTCGAATCAGGCGCGCTTTTAGATGAGTTTAGAACACAAGTCTTTGAAGATAGAATTTACGTCTTCACTCCACGTGGTGAGGTTATAGATTTACCTACAGGTTCAACACCTTTAGATTTTGCCTATCAAGTTCATACTATGGTAGGTCATCGCTGTATTGGTGCAAAAGTTGATGGACGTATTGTTCCTTATACTTATAAGCTTAAGACCGGACAGCAAGTTGAAATCATTACACAGAAAAATCCAAATCCATCTCGAGATTGGTTAAATGTTGATAATGGCTTTTTAAAGACATCAAAAGCTCGTGCCAAAGTTCAATCTTATTTCAGAAAGCTTGATTATGAAAAGAATAGACAGGCCGGCGAGGAGATTTTAGATAGAGAAGTTGTAAAACATGGTATTAACCTTAATAAAGAACAAACAGCTTCTGTATTAAAAGATCGCATTGATAAGTTTAATGTAAAAAGTGTGGCAGACTTGCAAGCTGCGATTGGTGCGGGTGATATTAGTATCAACACTGTAATCTCTTTTTTAGAAGAGCTTGCGATTAAAGATAAAAGAGATGACAGCGCTGATGATTTATCCAATATTATTTCTACGCGTTCAGCTTCTGAAATCTTACAGTCACGAGGACGAAAGCAAAGCCAGGTCATAGTTGATGGCGTTGGCAACCTTATGACTCATATTGCAAAATGCTGTCAGCCAATTCCAGGTGATGATATTGAAGGCTTTATTACTCAAGGTCGAGGAATTTCTATTCATAGAAGCGATTGCGAGCAATTAAAGAAGATGGCACAACAAAGCCCTGAGCGTTTGGTAAGCGCTGCTTGGGGAAGTAATTCAGAAGGTGGTTATACTGTAACTATCAGAATTACAGGTCAAGATTACCCAGGTCTTTTGCGTGATGTAACTACAATCATTGCCAATGAAAAGATGAATGTGCTTGGAGTACGCTCTCATCTTGATAGAGGTCGTGACTTATCTTTTATTGATATTGACCTTTTGGTATTAAGTATCCCAGTTTTGACCAGAACGCTTAATCGCCTAAATGATTTGCCGAAAGTAATTTCAGCTAAACGGCGTTGAGATCGTCACGAATAAGACAAGCTTATTTGTGATTATGTTATAATCTACGATTAAGTTCATATTATTTGGAGTAAATAATGTCCTCATCTCCTAAGATTATCTTCGTAACCGGCGGTGTAGTCTCTTCTTTAGGAAAGGGTATTGCCGGAGCCTCTCTGGCCGCAGTTTTAGAAGCACGCGGCCTCAAAGTTACCATCATGAAGCTTGACCCATATATCAATGTCGATCCGGGTACCATGAGCCCAATTCAGCACGGCGAGGTCTTTGTGACCGACGATGGTGCTGAAACTGATTTGGATTTAGGACATTATGAGCGCTTCATCCACTCTAAGATGTCTAAGAAAAATAACTTCACCACAGGTCGTATTTATTCAGACGTAATCCGTAAGGAGCGTCGTGGTGATTACTTAGGCGCCACTATTCAGGTAATTCCACATATTACCAACGCTATTAAAGAGAAGATTTTAGCAGGCACTGAGGGTAACGATGTTACCTTAGTTGAGATCGGTGGTACTGTAGGTGATATCGAGTCTCTGCCATTCTTAGAGGCAATTCGTCAGTTAGCAGTTGATATTGGCCGTCAAAATGCATTATTTATGCACCTGACTTTAGTTCCTTACTTAAAGACTTCAGGTGAGATTAAAACTAAGCCAACTCAGCATTCTGTAAAAGAATTATTATCTATCGGTATTCAGCCTGATATCTTAATTTGCCGTTCTGAGGTAAGCATTCCTCCTCATGAGCGTCACAAGATTGCCATGTTCTGTAATGTTAACGAGCGTGCTGTTATTTCCATGAAGGATGTTGATTCCATCTATAAGATCCCAGCATTGCTCAAGAGCCAGTACTTAGATCAGTTTGTAGTCGACCGTTTTGGCCTTAAGGCTCCTGAGGCTGACTTATCTGATTGGGAACAGGTTTTATACCAGCAGGCTAATACTGTAGGTGAGGTCACCATCGGTATGGTCGGCAAATACGTTGAACTTCACGATGCTTATAAGTCTGTAAACGAGGCTTTAAAGCACGGAGGTCTTAAGAATCGTTTAACTGTAAATATTCGTTATATCGATTCTGAGGATGTTGAGGTTCGTGGTACTGACATTTTCCAAGGATTAGATGCCATCTTAGTTCCAGGCGGATTCGGTCGTCGTGGTATTGAAGGCAAGATTATGGCAGCTCGTTATGCTCGTGAGAACAACATTCCATATTTAGGCATTTGCTTAGGTATGCAGGTTGCTTTAATCGAGTATGCTCGTGATGTTGTTGGTATGAAGGATGCTAACTCCACTGAGTTTAATCCAAAGACCCCATTCCCAGTAGTCGCTTTAATTACTGAGTGGATTGATGAGTCTGGTAAGGTTGAGAAGCGTTCTGACAAGTCTGATCTTGGTGGTACTATGCGTTTAGGTGGTCAGTTATGCCATCTGCAGGCAGGTTCTTTAGTTCGTAGCCTCTATGGTAAGGATGATATTGTTGAGCGTCATCGTCACCGTTATGAAGTTAACAGCAATCTTATCGATAAGATCACTGCTAAGGGCTTAAAGATCGCCGGTCTTTCTACTGATAACAAGTTAGTTGAGATTATTGAAATCCCAACTCACCCTTGGTTTGTGGGTGTTCAGTTCCATCCTGAGTTCACCTCTAATCCTCGCCAAGGTCATCCTTTATTCTCAGGCTTTATTAAAGCAGCCCGTGAATATCAGATGCGTTCTCAGAATTAGAGCTTAATTCTTATGAAGTTTGTGGGCCTGATATTTTTTGTCATAGGTATCGGCCTTGTTTATGATATTTGGTTTGGACGTAATGGAGTGGTGCAATATGAAAACACCACTCAGGCTTTAAAAGTAGCTATGCAGCGTTCTGAAAAAATAAACCGCATAAATGAGGCTATACGAGATGAGATTACAGATCTAAAGCAGGGAAATCTTGCTATAGAAGATCAGGCCCGCGCTGACTTGGGAATGATTAAGCCTCAAGAAACATTTTATCGGGTGATCGATAATTCTCAAAATAACGGTCATCGCCACTAGTTTTGGTAATCTAAAATATGCCCAATGACGTTTTAGTCGATGTGGTAGTGCCTGCCGCAGGTGCAGGACGCCGCATGGGAGCAGACAAGCCTAAGCAGTATCTGCTTTTAGATGATCACACCTCTATTTTGGAAGCAACATTAAAAGCTTTAAGTGCTTGCGATAAAATCGGCAAGATTATTGTTGCTTTAAGCCCTGAAGATGATTTTTTTAAAAAACTTCCTTGTGCACAAGATCCAAAAATTCATACCGCAGTAGGTGGTAAAGAGCGTTGTGATACAGTTTTTTTGGCTTTAAAAAATGTCTGTTCAACCTATGTTATGGTTCATGATGCTGCAAGACCTTTTGTAGCATTAGATGATTTAAATAAGCTTATAGCTTTATGTTGTGATGATAATGGCGGTATTTTAGCCTCTCCTGTAGCGGATACTTTAAAGTTTTCATCTGACTTATCTGTAGAAAAAACAGTCGACAGATCTTCTCTTTTTCGAGCTTTTACTCCTCAATTATTTAAAACAAGTCTTCTAATCAAAGCTTTAGAACACTCTTTTTTAAATCATCAGGTTGTAACTGATGAAGCTTCAGCAATGGAAGCTTTAGGTTATAAACCTAAGTTAGTTATTTCTCGTGCAGATAATTTTAAGATCACAACTCCAGCAGATTTAGATATGGCACGAGCAATCTATCAATATCGCAAGGTAAATTTAAATTGATTCGTATAGGTTATGGCTTTGATGTTCATCGTTTTGGCGGTGAGGGCCCTTGTGTTTTAGGTGGTGTTAAGGTTCCTTATGAACAAGGCCTTATTGCGCATTCAGATGGAGATGTAGTTTTACATGCTTTAAGTGATGCTCTCTTAGGCGCTTTGGCTTTAGGCGATATTGGTCATTTTTATCCTGATAATGATGATAAATATTTAAATATTGATAGTCGTATTTTGTTACGTGATGTTTATGTCAAAATTAAAGAACATGGCTATAGCATTGGTAATGCTGATCTTACTATTATGGCTCAGGCTCCAAAGATGGCACCTTTTGAGCTTATGATGAGAAAAAATATTGCACAGGATTTAGAGACTTGTGTAGATAATATTAGCGTAAAGGCCACCACCACCGAAAAATTAGGCTTTACTGGCCGTAAAGAGGGTATTGCTGTAAGTGCGGTAGTACTGTTGGTTAAATAGTTATTTTTTTGATTATATGCACTTTTTTTCTTATATATACGAAGTTTGTATCAAGCTTGCCAAGCATCCTAAAGCTACTTGGTTTTTATGCATTAACAGTTTTATTGAATCAATTTTTTGGCCAATTCCGCCTGATGTTATGCTCTGCCCTATGTGTTTGGCTATGCCAAATAGAGCATGGAAATATGCCTTTCTAACAGTTATTACTTCTGTTTGTGGCGCTTTTTGTGGCTATTATCTTGGCTACTTTATCTACGATCCTTGGATTGCTGATTTAATCGATTGGTTCCATTATCGTGAGGCTATGAATACTGTACGCTTATGGTTTACCAATGAATACGGTATTTTAATGATTTTCATAGGTGCATTTACTCCAATTCCATATAAGGTAATTGCCATAACAGCAGGTCTTATGGCTGCTGAAAGTGTTGCAAATACGGGAACTGCAGGGCTTTTAGGAATTGCATATTTCATCTTAGTTTCTTTTGTCGGCAGAGGTATGCGTTTTTATCTTGAGGCTGCTTTAATTCACTGGGGCGGTCAAAAAATGGAGCATGTTATCAGACGCTATGTTGACCGTTTAGGTTGGGCATGTGTTATTCTGATTGCACTGTATGTTGCATACAAGATAGTGTTTTAAGGAAATTACTGTGAAAAAGCTATATGCCATTTGTTTAGGCTTATGTTTAGTAGGATGTCAAAGTAATCCACCATCACAGCCACCTTTGGTTGTTGATGCTACTAGGTATTCAGGTTCATCACAAGGCTATAGTAATAATCAAAGACAAGGCCAGTCTTTTGTAGCTCCTGATGTCACTTACTCTCAACCTTATAATCAACAGCAAACTGCTTTAGAACAGACCTCTCAGAGTTCGTCTTTTGGTGCAGAGAAAAGTTCTGAAAACAGTTATACTGTGGTTAAGGGTGATACTTTGTATTCCATCGCTTTTCGTTATGGTCAAGATTTCCGTAGCTTAGCAAGTTTAAATGGAATCGAGGCGCCATATCAGATTGAAGTAGGACAGCGTCTTAATTTAAGAGCTAATTCTTCCCAATCTGTGGCAAAGCCTAAAGATACAGCCTCTGTATATGTTGTAAAAGCCGGTGATAGTGCTCGTTCTATTGCAAGAAATCATAATCTTACTTTAGATGAGCTTGTTTCAGCTAATAACTTAAAACGCCCTTATAACGTATATGTTGGACAGAAATTATATGTACAAGGCGGAAGTGTTTCTTCGGTACCTGTTGCAGGTGGAGTACAAGCTTCAGTATATAGCGCTCCTGTAAAAGTAGTTTCTGGTAAGACCCGTACTGTTGCAGGCATAAGTTGGATGTGGCCTGCAAAAGGATCAATTATTAAACGTTATTCCTCATCTGAACAAGGAAATAACGGTATAGATATAGCAGGTGATCGTGGACAGGCTGTTTGTGCGGCAGCTGATGGTCAGGTAGTTTATGCAGGCAATGCATTACGTGGCTATGGCAACTTAATTATTATCAATCACAAAAATGAATATCTCTCAGCATATGCACACAATGAAAGCTTGGGAGTTAAGGAAGGTCAAAAAGTTAAAAGAGGTCAGGTTATTGCCAAAATGGGCTCAACTGACTCACAACGGGTTAAGCTCCACTTTGAAATTAGAAAGAAAGGTGATTCTGTAAACCCAGAAAATTATTTACCTAAATAAAACAAACTAAGGATTCTCATGATTACAGCTGATGATATGAAGACGCAGTCGTCATATGCAAGTGACGCTGCAGTGGTAAAAGGCGGGGAGAGAGAAAAAAAAGAAAAGACTCGCGGCGAAAGTGGCGATCTGTTATCTAGCTATTTTAATTCTATTCGTCATTATCCGCTTTTGTCCTCAGAGCAGGAAACTACTGTAGGCCGTTTGGCTAAAAGTGGTGATAAAAAAGCTATAGACATGATGATTACATCCAATCTGCGTTTGGTTGTAAAAATAGCTAAAGATTATCGTTCTCGCGGATTACCTATTTTAGATTTAATTGAAGAGGGTAATTTAGGCCTGATTCATGCAGTTAAAAAATTCGATCCTGACCGTGGATTTAGATTCTCAACATATGCTACATGGTGGATTAGACAAAGTATTGAACAATCCATTATGTCGCAGTCTCGTCTTGTAAGATTGCCTGTCCACGTAATTAAAGAGATAAATACTCTGTTACGTTTAAGGCGTCAGCTTCAAGATAACAACAGCATCAAACCTGTCACAATAAAGGATATTGCTAAGGCTTCAGGAAAAGATCCTGAGCATGTAAGAAATCTGTTGTCTCTTTTAGACTCAACCATGCCAGTTGATTTGAGTGTTAAAGGTTCAGATGATGATAAAGAGGTTTCTCTTTTAGACATTATTCCTGACAATAAGATCATGTCCCCATCGGCTCATGTAGACAGAAGAGAGCTTATAAACATTGTGCGAAAATGGTATGAAGATTTACCAGAAAAGCAAAAGATGGTGGTGTTATCAAGATTTGGTCTTAACGACTCTGAGATTTTAACGTTAGAAGACGTCGGCGCTCAGATAAATTTAACTCGTGAGCGCGTCCGTCAAATTCAAAATGAAGTCTTAAAGAGTTTAAGACGATTGTTTGAATCATATGGCTTTGATAAGTCTATGATTGATGATGATTTTTAATTAACCTCGGTTTTTAATCTATTAAGTAAATTTAAAGCCATAAGAGGGGTTAATTCATCAATTTTAAGCGCCGCAAGTTCATCTTTTAGGCGCTTTAATTTTTGAAACTCTAAGTCATTTTCACTATTTTGTACAGGATATTGGATAGAGGCAGAATTCACCTCTTCTATAGATTCTCCTTTCTTTGCTTTTTCAATTTCTAAAGCGGCATTGTGAGTAATTGCATCAGGAATGCCCGCAAGTTTAGCCACCTCTACTGCATAAGCATAGTTTTGTGAACCTTCATCTGCTTTGTATAAAAATACAATTTTGCCGTAACTTTTTTCGGCTTTAAAACAGATATTGCGAATATTTTTAGAGCATTGCTCAAGTTTGGCAATTTGTGGATAGTGGGTAGAAAATAAAGCAAAACATTTAATTTTATCGCTTAAATATTTTGCAATTGAATTGGCTAAAGCTTGTCCTTCATAGGTGGAGGTTCCGCGTCCGACCTCATCCATTAAAACTAAACTCTTTTGGGTTGCATTATTTAAAATGGATGCAGCTTCTTCCATCTCGACCATGAAAGTTGATCTTCCAGAAGAAAGATCGTCTGAAGCGCCAATACGAGTGAAGATACGATCGATGTCACCAATAATAGCTTTAGATGCAGGTACAAAAGATCCGCAACGAGCGAGAATGCATATTAAAGCAGTCTGACGCATAAAGGTGGATTTACCGCCCATATTTGGGCCAGTAATAATCATCATCGTGGTTTTATTTAAGTTTATTGAATTTGGAATGAAAGGCTTATCTGATAGCGTTTCAATAACAGGATGACGTCCATTTTCAATATCGATGATGTTTTCTGATACTAATTGAGGCCTTACATAGTCATGCTCACTTGAGGCCTTGGCAAAGCTTTTTAACATATCAAGCAAAGAAAGAGCGTGAGATAGTTTTGAAAGCTTTGGAATATTATCTTGAAGTATTTTAAGAACTTGTTCAAAAAGTTCTTTTTCTAAAGCTAAAGCTGCATCTTTTGCATTTAACGTTTTTTCTTCAAGTTCTTTTAATTCTGAGGTTATATAACGTTCATTATTTTTTAAAGTCTGACGTCTAATATAGTTTTGAGGAACCTTACTGTCTTGAGATCTTGGAACTTCAATAAAATAACCGTGAACAGAATTAAAGCCAACTTTTAAGGTAGCAATACCTGTAGCCTCTTTTTCGCGTTGTTCAATTTTTGCAAGAATTTCGCCTGATCCTTGCATTAAAGAACGTAATTCATCAAGTCTTTCATTAAAGCCTTTGGCAATAACATCTCCATCACGTAAAAAAGTTGATGGATCTTCTTTGATGGCTTTTTTTAAGAGTTGATAAATATCAGATAAAGGATCTAAAAAATCTGCAAACGAGATTAAATGCTCTTTATTTGAGTTTTTTAATAAATTTTTAAGTTTTGGAACAGTTTCTAAAGCATTTTTAAGAGAAGCAAGATCTTTTGGTCTTGCAGATCCCAATCCAATTCTTGCAGTAATTCTTTCAATATCACCAATTGCTGACAACATAGATGAGACTTCATCTATATCAATGTCTATTAAACTTTCAACAATATCAAGTCGTTTATTGATTTTATTGTTATCTCTGAGAGGATTTATGAGAGATGATCTTAATAATCTCTCTCCCATACTTGTAGAGGTATTATCAATTGCTTTTAATAGACAACCATTACTGCCACCACTTAGGTTTTTTAAAATCTCTAAATTTCTTTGCGCAGTGCCATCTAAAATAACGTTATCAGAGGCTTCATCTTTACTTATAGATCTTATGTGATGTAAAGGTACGTTTTGGGTACTTTTTACATATGTAAGTAAAGCACCAGAGGCACAAATAGCTTCTTCAAGATTTTCAATATCATACCCAAAAAGGCTTTCTGTCGAAAATTGCTTGCATAAAGCCTTATAGGAACTTTCAAAATCAAAGTTCCAAGCAGGGAGACTTTTTATAGAAAGAATATTATTAAAAAGGTCTGTTTCTTTAAATTTTTCAGGATAAATAAGCTCTGCTGGAGATACTTTTTGCAGAAAAATTTGTAGCTCTTTTTCTGAAGCACAAACACCAGTTTTAAAGCGGCCTGAGCCTAAACTTAAATAAGAAAAGCCATAGTAATGGTGTCCCTTGTATACAGATGCAACTAAATTATCTTGTTTTTCAGGAGCAATACCTTCATCAGTTACAGTGCCTGGGGTAATGATGCGACTTATTTTGCGTGTCATTGGGCCTTTTTTGGAAGGATCTCCTATTTGCTCACAAATGACTACAGATTGTCCAACCTTTATAAGTCTTGCGATATAACCATCAACAGCATGGAAGGGAACTCCCGCCATAGGAATTGGTTCACCGTTATTTGTTCCTCTGTGAGTTAAAGTTAAATCCAAAAGAGAGACGATTTTTTTTGCATCATCGTAAAAAAGCTCGTAGAAGTCACCAAGTCTATAGAAGACTAAGGTATCAGGATAATTTTGTTTAATTTCAAGGTATTGCCGCATCATAGGTGTGGCTTCTGCAAGTGATGGTAAATTAGGCATGGGAAAAATCTTCTGAATTTATAATTTAAATTAGCAGTTAAAGCGCTTTTTTTATATGCAGTTTATTCTTTGTTATTATAATTGAGTATGTGTTTATAAAGTATTAAAAACAGGGATTAACCTGAAAAATAATATTATATTTTGTTAATTTGACAATTGTATAAACTAGTATATAATATATTCATATATAAATTATATTTTTGGAGATAACTATGGCAACTAAATCAGCCAAAGCTGCTTCAGGTGTTTCAAGCCTGGCTGCAAATTTAGCAAAAGATCCTAAAAAGCAAAAAGCTTTAGAGGCTGCTATGGAGCAAATCGAGCGCCAGTTTGGTAAAGGCGCTATTATGCGTTTTGGCCAAAACGAGATAGTTGATATCGAAGCTATTCCAACAGGTTCTCTTACATTGGATTTAGCTTTAGGTATTGGCGGTTTGCCAATGGGCCGTATTATTGAAATTTATGGTCCTGAATCTTCAGGTAAAACTACCTTAACATTGGAACTTATGGCTCAGGCTCAAAAGGCTGGTAAAGTTTGTGCCTTTATCGATGCTGAGCATGCTTTAGATCCTATGTACGCTCGTAAATTGGGTGTACAGATTGAAGATGTATTTATCTCCCAACCAGATACCGGTGAACAGGCTTTAGATATTTGTGAGACCTTAGTTCGTTCAGGTGGTGTTGATCTTGTTGTTATCGATTCTGTAGCTGCTTTAGTGCCAAAGGCTGAAATTGAAGGTGACATGGGAGATAACCATGTAGGACTTCAAGCTCGTTTAATGTCTCAGGCATTGCGTAAACTTACAGGCGTAATCAAACAAGCCAATTGTATGGTTGTATTTATTAACCAGTTACGTATGAAGATTGGTGTTATGTTTGGTAACCCTGAAACTACTACAGGCGGTAATGCTCTTAAGTATTATGCATCTGTGCGCCTTGATATTAGAAAAGGCTCTCCTATTAAGGATAAAGATGAAATTATCGGCAATGAGGTTAAGGTAAAGGTTGTTAAAAACAAGGTAGCTCCTCCATTTAAGGTTGCCAACTTCCAATTCTTATTTAACTACGGCATTGCTAAAAATGGTGAGCTTATCGACTTAGGTGTTGGCGCTAAACTTGTAAACAAGAGCGGTGCTTGGTTTGCTTATAATGGCAATAAGATTGGTCAAGGTAAGACTAACGCAATGCGTTATTTAGATGAACACCCAGAAATTGCTCAAGAGCTTGAGCAGAAAATTAGGGCATTTTATAAGCAAAACACCGACTATGAGCAAACAGCTGAGTTAGGTGTCAGTGAAAATGTTCCTTTAGATATGCCTCCTGCTGAGGACTTTAATGAAGAAGATTTGGTAACCCCAATTCCTGACGATCTGTAAAAGTGACTGACTCTTCTAAAGATCTAAACAACGATTATAAACGGGCGCTTAATTATGCTTTAAGGCTGTTAAGCGCCCGCGAATATTCGCGTTTTGAGCTTTTGTCTAAATTAAAAGCAAAATTTACTTATGATGTGTCTTTGCAAGTATTAAAAACATGCGATGAGTATAACTATGTAAGTGATAGTCGTTGCGCACAGATGCTTATAAATCATATGCAAAGTTGCCATTACGGACCTACAAGATTATTTATGGAATCAAGAAAACGTCGTATCAATGATGATGTGGTAAAAGATCTTATAGAAGATGTAGATTGGCTATCTTTGGCGTGTGAACTTCTAGATAGAAAGATAAAAGATTTTCCAAAAACGCCTAATGAGCGTAATAAGATTTTATCTTTTTTATACAGAAGAGGCTTTTCTGCGGGCATTTGTTATAAAGCTTTAGAGATTGTGAAAAGTAAGTTTTTAGATTAACCACCCCCCTTAAATTTTTTTAATATTTATTATTTGGTAACTGTATATAAATATATTTCTTTATATTTTATAC
>Freddie_p2__coassemble_1338_pt1 | contig 47863 bp, 54 predicted proteins | sample Freddie_p2__metabat2_high_PE_038 | metagenome-assembled genome bin Freddie_p2 | reverse complement strand
TAATTCACATTATGTTCCGTTTTATGATATATAATCAAAATCAGTAAAACTTTTTTAAAGAGTTTTTTCTTTGTAGGCATTAAAAAAGAAATTATATTTTGTAATGCAACTATAAGAAAAATATAACAAATAAAATAAATTTTACGATTTAATCGTTTATTTAAGATTGCACTTGAGGTTATTTAGATGGCAGATAATACTAAGTATATTTGGTTCAATGGTGAAATGGTTCCATGGGAAAAAGCTACTGTTCACGTAACAGCCCATGCTTTACATTACGGTTCTGCTGTTTTTGAGGGAATTAGAGCATATGCAACTAATAAAGGACCTCAGATTTTCCGCTTAAAAGAACACATTGATCGCTTATTTAATTCAGCTCGTATCTACAGATTCCCAATTGCTCAAAGCAAAGATGAGATTATGGATGCATGCAAAAAGGTCATTTATGAAAATGGTCTTGAGTATGGTTATATCCGTCCATTGTTATTTATGGGTGCTGTAGGTTTAGGTGTTAGATTCCCTAAAGATGCCAAAGCTGAGGCTATGGTTTGTGCTATGCCTTGGGGTGCTTATTTAGGTGATGAGGGCATGCAAAAGGGCGTAAAGGTTTGCGTTTCTTCATGGCGTCGTTTAGCTCCAGATACTATCCCAACTGAAGCTAAGGCTGCAGGTAACTACTTATCTTCCATTTTAATTGCTAATGAGTGTGTAAATAATGGTTATGCTGAGGCTATTGCCTTAGATTTTAATGGCTTTATTTCAGAAGGTTCTGGCGAGAATGTCTTTTTAGTTAAAGACAATGTTATTTATACCGCCCCATTTACCTCAGGTTTGTTACCAGGTATTACAAGAGACTCTATCATCACAATTGCTAAGGATTTAGGCTATGAGGTTCGCCAGCAGCCAATCCCACGTGAGATGGTATATTTAGCAGATGAAATCTTCTTCTCAGGAACCGCAGCTGAAATTACACCAGTTGCATCTGTTGATGGTATTGATGTTGGCGCAGGTCACCGTGGCCCTGTCACAGAGAGATTACAACAAGCATTTTTTGATGTTGTTAAGGGCAATGTTGAAGATAAATATGGTTGGTTAACTCCTGTAAAGTAATAAAAAAGGAAAAGCTTACAACCTACATAAGTTGCAGGTTGTTTAGATAAGGAATTGTGCAAATGACAAATAATTACCGCTCAAAAGTTACCTATGAAGGTAAAACCATGGCAGGAGCTAGAGCTTTATGGAAAGCAACCGGTGTAAAAGATAGTGATTTTGGAAAGCCGATTATTGCTGTTGCTAACTCCTTTACGCAGTTTGTTCCAGGACATGTTCATTTGCATGATATTGGTCAGTTAGTCGTAAAAGAGATTGAAAAAGCAGGTGGAATAGCTAAAGAGTTTAATACCATTGCTGTTGATGATGGTATTGCAATGGGTCACACTGGCATGCTTTATTCTTTGCCAAGTAGAGACATTATTGCAGACTCTGTTGAGTATATGGTTAATGCTCATAAAGCAGACGCACTTGTATGTATTTCTAACTGTGACAAAGTAACCCCAGGCATGTTGATGGCAGCTATGAGACTTAATATTCCAACTATTTTTGTCTCAGGAGGCCCTATGGAAGCAGGACGAAGCCAAAGCTGTGATCATAAAGTTGATTTAGTTGATGCTATGGTCGTCTCTGCAGAACCAAATGTAACTGACGCTGAAATTCAAGCTGTAGAAAGTGCCGCCTGTCCTACATGTGGCTCTTGTTCTGGAATGTTCACTGCAAATTCAATGAACTCTTTAACTGAAGCTTTGGGTTTATCTTTGCCAGGAAATGGTTCATTAGTTGCAACTCATAAAGAGCGTAAGAATTTATTTTTAAAAGCAGCATCTCGTATCGTAGAAATGGCTAAGGCCTATTATGAGAGAGGTGATAGTTCCGTTCTTCCAAGATCTATAGCAGTTAAAGAGACTTTTGAAAACGCCATGAGTCTTGATATTGCTATGGGTGGTTCTACCAATACTGTTTTACATATTTTGGCTGTAGCTCAAGAGGCTGGTGTTGATTTTACAATGCAAGACATTGACAGATTATCTCGTCATGTCCCTCATATTTGCAAAATGTCGCCATCAACTCCGCTTTGGCATATGGAAGATTTGCATAATGCTGGCGGTATTATGGGCATTATGGCTGAACTTAAAGAGCAAGGGCTTATTCATGAGCAATGTAAAACCGTCTTAGGAATGACGATAAGCGAGCAAATTGATAAATACAATGTGTTAAAAACACAAGATGAAGATATTTTGAAGTTTTATAAAGCTTGCGCAGGCGGTTATAGAAATATCGAGGCTTTCTCTCAGGATAACTATGTAAATGAGTTAGATACAAATAGAGAAAGCGGCTGTATCCATGATTTTGAGCATGCTTATTCAAAAGATGGTGGTTTAGCTGTTTTATATGGCAATCTTGCTTTAAATGGTTGTATCGTAAAAACAGCAGGTGTAGATGCATCTATTTTGAAATTTGTCGGACCTGCCCGTATTTTTGAGAGCCAAGAAGATGCTGTTGAAGGCATTTTAGGTGGTAAAGTTAAAGATGGCGATGTTGTTATTGTTCGCTATGAAGGTCCAAGAGGCGGTCCTGGCATGCAGGAAATGCTGTATCCCACATCTTATTTAAAGTCAGTAGGTCTTGGTAAAAAGTGCGCACTTATAACTGATGGCCGTTTCTCTGGTGGTTCTTCTGGTTTATCAATCGGTCATGTTTCTCCTGAGGCTGCAAATGGCGGTAATATTGGTCTTTTAGAAGAAAACGATATTATTTCTATTGATATTCCTAATCGTACAATTCATATGTGTGTAAGCGATGAAGAGTTATCTTTACGTCGTGAAAAAATGAATGCTTTAGGTAATAAAGGCTGGCAGCCAAAACATCGTGACAGAGAAATTTCCTTTGCTTTAAAGGCTTTTGGAAAATTAGCCTCTAGTGCAGATAAAGGTGGCGTACGCGATCGTTCTAAGCTTGAAGGATTATAACTATGGTAGAAAAAGTACTGGATGCTCAAGGATATTTACAAAAAATATTACTGGCTCGTATTTATGATTTAGTAAAGGTAACACCACTTCACTATCTTGATAATCTTTCTGATCGTTTGGGTGTAAATGTACATTTAAAACGCGAAGATTTTCAGAAAATTCATTCTTTTAAGTTACGTGGTGCTTATAACAAGATAAAGAATTTATCTGAATCTCAATTAAAATCAGGAATTATTACAGCATCTGCAGGCAATCATGCCCAGGGTGTGGCTTTAGCGGCAAAACAATTAGGAATTAAAGCTGTTATTGTAATGCCAACTTCAACACCTGATTTAAAGGTTGATGCTGTTCGTCATTTAGGGGCTGAGGTAGTTCTTTTTGGTAGTAGTTTTGATGAGTCATATGATTATGCTCAAACTTTATCAAAGAAAAAATCTTTAACTATGATCCCGCCTTTTGATGATCCTGATGTTATTGCAGGACAAGGTACTATTGCCCACGAGATTGTAGGTCAGCTCGATACAATTGATGCTGTTTATGTACAAATCGGCGGTGGCGGTTTAGCTGCAGGTATTGCTATTTATCTTAAAACACTGTTACCTTCGGTAAAGGTTATAGGTGTCGAAGCTGAGGGTAGTGCTAGCATGCAAGCTGCTCTTAGAGCAGGAAAACCTGTAGATATCGGTTATGTATCTCATTTTGCCGATGGCGTTGCAGTAAGAAAGGCTGGTACTGAAACATTCCGTGTTTTAAGTAAGTATTTAGATGATATTGTTACCTGCTCAAATGATGAAATTTGTGCAGCTATGAAGGATATTTTTGACGATACTCGCGCTATTGCCGAGCCTAGTGGAGCCTTATCTCTTGCAGGATTAAAAAAATATGTAAGAGATCATAATATTCATTCAGGAAACCATGTAGCAATTCTTTCAGGAGCTAACGTTAAGTTCCATACTTTACGTACTGTTGCAGAAAGATGCGACGTTGGTGAAATGACAGAAGGTATTTTGTCAGTAGAGATCCCTGAGATAAAAGGAGCTTTCTTATCATTCACTAAAGCCTTAGGATCAAGAACTGTAACTGAGTTTAGTTATCGCTATAGTGATGATAATAGAGCTAGAGTTTTTGCCTCAGTTGAGCTTACTGAAGGAAAAAAAGAACTAAATGAGATTTCAAAGTCATTAAAAAAGAGTGGCTATTTAGTAACAGATCTTACAGATGATGTTATTGCTAAAGACCATGTTCGTTATATGGTTGGAGGACATTCAAGTCATAAACTGAATGAAAAGTTATTCTTATTTGAATTCCCAGCTACCTCAAATGCTTTAGTACGATTCTTAGAAACATTAGGTGATTCTTACAGTATTACTTTGTTCCATTTCCGTATTACAGGCCTTGAGTTCTGCTCTGTTTTATGTGGTTTTAATATCGCAACTTGTGAAGATGGAATCATGGATTTTATCAAGAAGGTTGGATATCCATATGAAGAGGTAACATCAAATCCATCTTATCAACAATTTTTAAGATAAGATTTTTCTAAAAGTGATGTGAGCAATTAAGTTTTTAGCTTATACATCATAGTTTAAGGCCTGTTTCCTCAATTTTTTGGGGGACAGGCCTTTTAATTTTTAAAAAAAGGGGCGCAGTAATTAAAAACCCGTTATCAATAGAAGTGATCAATAACGGGGTTCATACTAAATTAGCTTTTTATATTTTTTTAGTCTACAAAAGGTTCATCATCTTCAGTTGATGAGGTGGTTTTAAAAGATAAAACCTTGGAAGCCTTTTCTTTTTCTGAGATTGTGTAGGCCTTAGAAAAATATTCTGTAGCTTCAGTATAATTTTGTTGCATTGACAAAATCTGACCAATCTTTGCATAAATATCAGGATTTTGGGATAACTTTAAGGCTTTGTTATATTCGTCTAAAGCTTCTTGTAAATTACCTGCCTTTAAGTTCAAATTGGCTAAGGCTTTGATTAAAGCTAAATTGTTATCACTTGAAATAATGTTATGAGCAACCTGTTTTTTGAGATATTTTAAGACCTCATCAATAGATATATCCCATTTAGCAATACTTTCAAGGAATGTCTGATCTTCATTATTCTTTAATAAAGTAAGACTTAAGGTTTTGGCTTTATCCAAAATGCCTAATGAAATAAGTTTATGGATATAAGGAGCCATAAACTTGGAGTTTACACGATCCTTTTTATCCAAAAGTTTATAAACTTTTTCCATATCGTCAGCATTTGCAGCCTTTTTTAGCTGATTTTCAAAATAATCGCAGAAAATTTGGCGGCAGTCATCGATGCTGATGATTTTGCTCTTTACTAAGTTATTAGCAACGCTGTAGAGGTTTTCAATATCAGTCTCAGCTTTGTAGCAATCATAGTAAAGCTTGTAGATAAGAGTGTTGCGGCAGTTTGGTTTTAAACTGTTTAAATACTCTAAGGCAGCTTTGATATTTTTTACCTTTAAGTTGAGCTTTGCTCTAATTACGGTAGTTGCAGTTTGGCATTCAGCACCACGCTTTTGAGCTTCATCTAAAGCTTTTCGGGTATAGTCAAAGTTGCCAATGTTAAAAGCAGCTTTAGCAGAAACTAATAAAGCATTGATAGGAAGCTTTTCGATTGGAGATGAGCGCTCAATTAAATCTAAAGTGCGTTTAAAATCGCCTTTGGCATAGGCAATATAAGCTTCATCTTGTTTGTTTAAAGCTTTCTTGTTGTGACGATTTTTAAACCAGCGAGCGGTTCCACCTGGCATGCTGATGATGCGGTTTATTAAGTTCCATAAAATATGGATTACTACAAAGGTAATGATTAACAGGATTACGGTTGTAGTAACTGATGCCTCAATGGTGTAATTACCTACAGCTACATGCACAAAACCTTGTTTGTCTGCAAGTAAAGGTCCAAGAATAATGGCAGCACAAATTAAAACTAATGAAATAAGGATTCTAAACATATTTCTTCTCCTTATTTGTTAGCTTCAGTAATTTCAGGAGTGTTGAAACGTAAAACCTGTCGGGCATACTGATCAAAGAGATTATAGCTCTCAAGACCATTTGGGCTTGCAACAGCAATATTGCTTTGAGCTAAAGCTTTAAGAGCTTCGGTATTGGTCTTATATGCTGGGTTATCGTGATTGTAATAGCCTTCAATTTGAGACAGGATTTGTTTAATGTTATTTGCATAAGCATTTTCATCCTGCTCATAAACAGCCATCTTAGTTAAGATAAGCTGAGATTTTAAGTTAGTTAAAAGTAACTTAGCTTGATCGGCAGATAAGAAAGCATTTACAGCTTTTTCATCACGATGACGGATTTCAATAAAGCGAGAGGAGAAATCTTTTAATGCAGAGACTAAATTATTTTTCCACTCAATCAAATTATCGGTAATGGTAGCGTTCTTTTTATAGATTTCAGCACGCTGTTCAGGAGTGGTAATCTCACGTAAGGTCATCTTATCGAGATTGTTGTAAATACTGTCAATCTTGTTAACAAGACCGCGCAAATCAATCTGCGGAATATTGCTTACAGTCATAATATCGTCACTTAAAGCTTTACGGATTTTAATGACGTTTTTATCTTCAATATCAATAAGAAGCTTATCAGCACTAGTTAAGCACCATAAGGCAGCCTTAGGGTCACGAGAGAAAACAGCCATTTTATAAGCTGAGCTTACTAAGAAATAGCTTTGAGCTAAACGCCAATCGTCTGGGTTTCTAGCCTCGTAACGATCAAGACGGGAGTAAACTTTGTTGATAATATCAGTCTCATTACCAATTTTATCTTTTAAAGTTTCAAAAGATTTTTGAAGCTCATTGTTTTGATTTTTTAACTCAGTATTGTTAGTTAAAAGCATTTGCATTTGACGAATTTGCTCGTCAATTACATTTTTATCATCTTCAATACGTTTTGCAGATGCTTTTAAATCTTCAGCATAGTTTGAGGCTTGAGCTTTAACGCTGTTGAGAGCTTCAGTATTGGTGTTGTTTAAGTACCAAACATAACCACCAAAGGCTAAAATTACAGCAATTACGAGTGCATTTGAAATCTTAGAGTGGCTTTTTAAAGACTTAATTTTATCTTCAAGCTTTTGAATTTCAGCATTATTTACATTATTGATGATAGGTTCTTCAGTTTTGTTGCTGTTTGTATTTTTAAGGTTAGCCTCAGCTTTTTTCATAAGTTCTGCCTGTTCTTCAATAGCTGCAACTTGGCGGTCTAAATCTTCGCAGTTTTTATTTTCATTATTATTGTCAGTCTTAGCTGCAGAAGAGTTTTCAATAGGGGAAGTCTCAACACTTTTTACGGAAGTGTCGGCTTTGTCTTGGGTAATGTTTTCTTTTTGAGTATCGTTGTTAGTGACCAGGTTCTGGTTTTTATCTTCTTTCATAAGGCCTGTCTCAGAAAATAGAGTAGAAAAAATTAACTACACAAGTATTTATAATATCATGCTTTACAAAGTAGACAGATGATTGCACCCAATGATTGGCTCAAAGGGGTTGCTTTGATCACATTTTCGCATAGCATAAAATTAAAAAAACATAAAAAAATAAAGAACATACTAATATCATGTTTTTAAGTTTTTTTATTAAAACGTTAATGTATTTTCACAAGCAATTTTTGCAAAGTAATCAAAACTGCTATTTTTAGGATTGATTCCTATAAGTTATAATTTTGTTATGTTGAAAAAGGCAGATTATGGACTCAATGACAGCCGATTTTGATTTAAGGCTTGCAAAATATAAAAGCTTAAATGAAGAGCGATTTCGTCGCGCTTTAAGAGTTTTGCGTCCACATACAAGACAGATGTTAAATATTCTGCCTTTATTGCTTCACTATAATAATCCAAGATTACCAGGTGAGAGATGTTGTAATGTTCCTTATGGAATTGATGGCTTTGTCCCAAATGCCTGGCAAAAAAAATGGTTGTTAGATAGAGGAATAGATCCTGAAATTAGATCAAGAGGCCGCTATTCGATTTTAGGCCTTTATGCAATGGGCAGTACTTCATCCATTTGCCAAGGATTGCAATCAGATTTAGATATTTGGGTATGTGTCAGCTCAATTATTCCTCAAAAAGAAATCGATCTATTAACCGAAAAGTGCCATTTTATTTCTACTTTCTTTAAAACATTAGGTGCTGATATCAATTTATTTGTTACAGCCGAAAATCGTTTTACAAGCGGTCAGCATGGTACTTTGGATACTGAAGATTGCGGAAGTGCGCAAAGCTTATTCTTGCTTGATGAGTTTTACAGAAGCTCTTTTAGACTGTGTGGCCGTTATATTATTTGGTATATGGTGTCCCCTGAGGAAGAGGATCAAGATTATTACGGTACAGTCCAATCTTTATATGAAAGTGGCCGAGTTGATAATCAGTTGTGGTTTGATTTTGGTTCTGTAGTTAAGAGTTCTGCTGCTGAATATTTTGGTTCAGGTTTATGGCTTTTGTATAAAGGTATTGACCATCCATTTAAAGCTGCATTAAAAATTTTGCTTATGGAGGTTTATGCCAATGAGTACCCTAAAACTAAGCTTTTATCCTCTTTATTAAAAGAGCGTATTTATACAGCCAATGGTTATTCTTTGAGAGTTGATAACTATTATTTGATGTTCAAAAAGGTGTCAACTTATTTAAAGTCTCAAAAAGATTTAAACCGTTTAAATTTAGTTCGATTATGTTTTTATTTAAAGCTTGAGCTTTCTTTAGTCGGATTATCTGATTCAAAAATCATCAATTTTAGAAAAAGACTTTTATCTCATTTATGCCATAACTGGAGTTGGAGTTCTTTATTTCGTGAAGAATTAAAATCAAGAGAGCATTGGAAATCTGGCTTTGTGACAAAATTGCAAACAGATCTATTCTCTTCATTACATAAAAGTTATTTAGCTCTTTTAAGATTTAGTGTGGGTCATGGAATTGAATACGCTATTACATCTGATGATGCAGGCGTGCTCTCTCGTAAGCTTTATGCCGCTTTTGATGCTTATCCTGGAAAAGTTTTATTATTAAATAGAGAGTTTTGCGAGTATTTAGAAGAGCCTAATTTAACTTTTATAAAACCGTCTAAAAACAGTCTTTGTGATAGAGGTTGGCATCTTTATCCTGCAGCAATAGACTCTTTGGAAATTTTGCAAAGAAGGTCTGTTTATAATTCATTAAGACTGTGCCAATGTGTAGTCTGGGCAACTTTTAACCATGTTTTAACCCCAAGAACTAAAATCTCTTTAGGCGGAGATCCTGGAACTATATCTTTATCTAAGATTCAAGCTCTAGCCAAGGACATCAAGCTATTTTTAGGTGAAGGTCCAGGAGTTGTTTCTGAAAGTGAATTGCAGCAAAGTCGCTATATTAGAAAAACTTTAGTGGTTGTGAATTTTGAGCGCGATGCGACGCTGAACTATAACTTAGGTTCATATGAATTAGATAGTGGTTCTGCTTTATGTTGTGGTAGACAAAGAGAGTGTCTTATAGGCTCAATTGATATGATAACCATAAACTCCTGGGGCGAGATTGAGTCTACAGCTTTTCCTGATGGGGAGGAGGGGGTAGTTGAGCTTTTAGCTACTTTATTACGTATAAGAAGAATGACTGGAGATAGAGCTAAAGGGGATTTTGGATCTACTGAGCTTTTATCATACTCAAAATCTCATCGTGACCTTATAAAATACGATATAGAGTCTATTTTAAGACGTATTTTTGCATGTATTGATAATCCTTCTTGCGAGTTTGCGTTTGATGTTGGTTTAAATACTTATGTAGCAAAAGGCAGTTCAGAGCGTGGTGTGGCTTTGATGAGACGGTCTGCTTTTAACTCATCTCAATCTTTTGATATTAGTGTTTTATCAAGATATGGAATGCGCCCTGAGTTTGCTTTGCAAGTTCCAGCTGAAGTTGATAGAGAAGCATCTATTGGTGTTATGCAGTATTTTTTTGCAAAGGCAAACAAAGGTTGGGATATATATATTGTTAATGAGCGTAATGAGGTTAGAACAATAAGAGGCTATCAAAAATCACGTTCTGAGCTTGTAAACTCAATTAACCGTTTTTATACAAGACAAAGTGAGGAAACTCGTGGCGGCCGCAATATGCATTTTAATTTGCCACAATATTTTGTTTTAAGTGATAATTTGCGTTCTTTGCATCCATTTACGATCAAATCTGGTGAGAAGAAATAGATAACATGAGAAAATGTTGTTCTCTAAATTAACCGTGGTATTGTAATAAAAACTCACATTTTAAGGAGATTATTCCATGAATAAGTTTTTTATTCTCATAGTTATGGGATCTGCTTTGATGCTTTCAGGTTGTGGTATTAAGGGCCCTTTATATATTCCAGATGAGGATAAAGAAACAGTCTCTTGTGGGACTTATCCTGATGATGAATGTGATGCTGCTGAAGGCTCTAAAAAAGATGATGGTCAGCAGCGCTTTGTTCGCGGACCAGATGATGAAGAGGTCTATTTCAATCCGCTGTATGCACTGTAAGGAACGTTTTTATGGATTATTTTAATTATCGCGGGAATGATTTGTACGCCGAGGATATTTTAGTAAAGGATTTAGCATTAAAGTACGGTACCCCGCTTTATGTATATTCAAAAGCCACTTTGGTGCGTCACGTAAAAGCATTTGATGAAGCTTTAAAGTCAAGACGTCATCGTATTTGTTATGCAGTAAAAGCTAATTCTAATTTGGCCATTTTAAATTTAATGGCAAAAATGGGATTAGGTTTTGATATTGTTTCTGAAGGCGAGTTACGAAGAGTTATTGCAGCTGGAGGCGACCCGCATAAATGTGTTTATTCTGGAGTAGGTAAAACTCCAGATGAGATTAGATTTGCTTTGCAGGTGGGCGTTGACTGCTTAAATATTGAGTCTGAAGCTGAGTCATTTGTTATTTCAAAAGTTGCCAAAGAGTTAGATGTTGTAGCAAAAGTAGCCTTACGTGTAAATCCTAATGTAGATGCTAAGACTTTACCTGCTATTTCAACAGGCCTTAAAAATAATAAATTTGGTATAGCCCATGAGGATGCTATACGTATTTATAAACGTATGGCTTTAGATCCTAATTTGAAGATTATTGGTATTGATTGTCATATCGGATCTCAAATGACATCAGGAACTCCAATTGTTGAGGCAACTTTAAAGCTTTTAGAAATTTATAATGCCTTAAAGGATTTAGGTATTGAAATTGAACATATTGATTTAGGTGGCGGTTTAGGTGTTATTTATGACGATGAAACTCCACCAACTCCTGAGGCTTATTTTGCAGCAGTATCTGAGCAATTAGGTGATATTGATGTTGCTCTTTATGTAGAGCCAGGCCGTGCTATGGTTGCCAATGCGGGTATTTTATTAACCAAGGTACAATATCAAAAAACTAATGGAAATCGTAATTTTGCTATTGTTGATGGAGCTATGAACGATTTAATAAGACCTGCACTTTATGGGTCATGGATGAATATTATCAATGCCCAAAAGAGAGAGGGGGTATTGAGCAAATTTGATATTGTAGGGCCTGTTTGTGAAAGTGATGATTTTCTTGGTAAAGATCGTTCCTTAAATATAGAAGATGGAGATGTTTTAGTTGTAAGAGGAGCCGGTGCCTATGGTAGTTCTATGGCATCTAACTACAACTCTCGCCGTCTGCCTTGTGAGGTAATGGTCGATGGTGATAAATCTTATGTCATAAGAGCTCGCCAAAACTATAATGACATCTGGAAAGATGAAAACATATTACCTAATTAGGTGTTAAAAATGCTTTTAAAGTTTACCAAAATGCAGGGGCTTGGCCATGATTTCATGGTTGTAAATGGAGTTACTCAGAAAATTTTCTTTTCATCTGAGCTTATAAAGCGTTTATCCAACAGGCATTTTGGTATTGGTTTTGACGAACTTTTATTAGTTGAACCACCGTATGATCCAGAAATGGATTTTCACTTACGAACCTTCAGTGCATTAGGAGATGAGATTAAGTTTTGCTCTCATGGTTCTTTATGTTGCGCGAGATTTGTAATTGATCATCATCTTATAAATCAGACAGATCTTGTGATAAGTACAGAGTCTGGTGCTTTAAATCTTAAGGTTAATGATGATGATACGGTAACTTTAAATGTAGGTATTCCTGATTTTTCTCCTAAAATTTTTAGTAAGGATAGGAGCGTTTTTGAAAGTAAGGTTTACTCTTTACCTTTAAAGAACTCACAAAATCAGGATATATCAGCAGTGTTTCTTCACGCCCCATACGCTGTGGTGTTTTTAGATAAATTAGATACATCTTTAATAGAGAGACTGAGTTTACAAATAGAGAATCATGATTTTTTTTCGCAAAAAATGCATGTAGTCTTTGTTCAAGTTATAAATCAACATCTTATAAAAATTCAGTTTGATAAAAAAGTTGCATCTTTTGAGGATTTTGCTTATGCCTCAGCGGCAGCAGTGACATGCGGTATATATCAAGGAAGATTGCAAAATGCTGTTAATGTGCGTGCCCTTGATGATGAGTGGACTGTCGCTTGGGATGGTTTGGGACAAAAAGTATCTATAACATCTGAACCTGAACGCATTTATGAAGGTACGGTTTGTCTTTAACATTTTGTTGTTAATGAAATGTACTTAAGCACTATTTTAAGTGCTTAAGTTTTAAGAGGTCATAGTGTATGAATAAGCTATATGAGCAATGTCAATCATACATTGACTGCCTACGCTTTGAACGTCGTTCAAGTGAGCATACAGTAGACTCTTATAAACGTGTTTTAGAAAAAGCCTTAAAAGCTTTAAATTCTGAATGTCCTGATATTGAGTCTTGGTCACAAGTCGGCCTTGAGCAGATGCGCATTATAAACAGAGAGTTTAATTTTAATGAAAAAGCAGAAAGGTTAAAAAATCGCTCTGTTGCACATGATCTTTATGTTTTAAGTTCTTTTTTTAAGTTTTTAATTTCTCAAGGTTTATTAAATGAAAATCCATTTAAGCTTATAAAAGCGCCTAAAGCTGATAAGGTTTTGCCGCGAGTTTTAACCGCATCTGAGGTTAAAGCTTTGTTAGATGTTGAGGCTTTTGATGATAAACAAATAAGAGATACTGCCATAAGTGAGCTGTTGTTTTCATCAGGTTTGCGTGTAAGTGAACTTACAGGTTTAACTCTTTCTGACTATGATGAAAATAGTTGTGAAGTTAGGGTTATGGGTAAAGGCGGAAAAGAACGTATTATTCCTGTTGGTTCTAAAGCTCGTGAGAGATTAACTGAATATTTAAAAATTCGTGATAATTTTGGACCTAAAAGCAATGCTCTTTTTTTAAATCGTTTTGGAAAAGGCATTTCTTCAAGATCTGTTGAAAATAATTTAAAGGCACAATCAGAGAGAGCAGGTCTTGATACTAATGTTTATCCGCATAAGCTAAGACATTCTTTTGCTACAGCTTTATTACAAGGTGGAGCGGATTTGCGTTCAGTGCAGGAAATGTTGGGACATGCCAACCTTGCAGCAACGCAAGTATACACTCATTTAGATTTTGAACATTTAAAACAGGTATATATAAAATCGCATCCACGTTCACATTTACACCCTGAAAAGAAAACGGAAAATTAGATTAAATGATTTTTTATAAACAGGCTTTTAAACCAAAAGTTTTATCTTTTGACCTTGATAATACTATTTATGATTGTGAGACCGTTTTAAGAAAAGCTGAAAATTGGTTCGCCTCTTATCTTTGTGAACGTTATAAGTTAGAGTCTAAATTTCAAGATTATATGTTTTGGGGAGATATCAAAAGAAACTGCTTGAAGAATAGACCTGAGCTTGTAAATGATGTAACTCTTTTAAGAGAAGTAGGTTTAATTGAAGCGTTTAAATTATTTGGTAAAACTTTAACTAAACAAGAAGCACAAGATTTAGTAAAAGTTTTTATTCATGAAAGATCTAAAGGCGATGTTAGTGAAAAGATGAAATACTTTTTAAAAAAATTAAAAAAGTATTACATAGTTTGTTCTATTTCTAATGGAAATTCTGATACATCGGTTTTAGGTATAAAAGATATTTTTGAAGAAGATTTTAGGCCTGATATAAAAGAAAACGCAGCTAAGCCCGCATCCGATTTATTTTTTAAATGTGCCTCTTTTTATGGAGTATCACCAAAAGATATTTTACATATAGGAGATGATCCTTTTACAGATGTAACCGGATCTGTAAAAGCAGGATGTCAAAGTGCTTGGGTATACAGAGGTTATACTGGAATATCTCCAGATGAGCGATTTTTAAAAGTTGTTCCAACTTTAAGCATTGATTCTGTATATGAGCTTGAAGATTGGCTGTTATCTGGAGTTTAAGCATGAGTTCTTTAGATTCTGATTTTTTATTAAAAAATTTAAATGAAGGACAAAAAGAGGCTGTAAGTGCTCCTTTATCAAATGTCTTGGTAATAGCAGGTGCAGGTACTGGTAAAACTAGAGTATTAGTTTCACGCATCTCCTGGTTAGTTCAGGTTGAAAATTTAAAGCCAAGAGAGATTATGGCGGTAACTTTTACTAATAAAGCTGCAAAAGAGATGCAAGAGCGTATAGCAATGCTTATAGGCGAAAGTAATGTTCGTATGCTTTGGGCCAGTACTTTCCATTCTGTATGTTTACGTTTATTAAGATCTTATTCTCGACAAGCTGGGTTACAACCAGGTTTTGGTGTTTTAGATACTGATAATCAAACAGCTTTTATTAAACGCATTATGAGCGAGATTGATTATATAGGTGAACTTAAACCATCTGAAGTAGCATCTAAAATTTCAAAATTCAAAGAAAGACGGCAACGTGCCGCTGATGTAGCTTTTTCTTATAAAGAAGAAGATCCTTATCTTGTAAAGATTTATGACATTTATGAAAGAGAGTGTATAAGCCAAAATGTTGTTGATTTTTCAGAATTATTATTACGTACTGTAGAACTTCTTGAAAATAATGAATCTGTAAGAGATTTACAACATAGACGTTTTAAAGAAATTTTGGTTGATGAGTTTCAGGATACTAACTCATTACAATTTGATTTCTTAAAACTTTTGGCAGGACCTCAGACTCATATTATGGCTGTAGGCGATGATGATCAGTCCATTTATGGCTGGCGTGGCGCAGATTATACAAATATGAGTAATTTCAAAAAAGATTTTGCTCCGGTAAAAACTGTTTTACTTAAAGATAACTACCGTTCTACCCAAAATATTTTGGATATGGCAAATACGTTAATTGCCAAAGGATCAGAGCGTCTTTTGCCAAAAGTTTTGGAAGGTAATAATGGTGTTGGTAGCAAAGTTAATATTATAAAGTGCGCCTCAGAATATGTTGAATCTGATTTTATAGTTAACACAATCAAGTTATTGCATGCAAAAGGTATAAGTTACGATGATTTTGCTGTTTTATATCGTACTAATCAGCAGTCATTATTACTTGAGCAACGTTTAAGTATCTCAGGTATTCCTTTTGTAATTTATGGTGGTCAAAAGTTTTTTGAAAGAGCTGAAATTCAAGATGCTTTGGCTTATATGCGTCTTTTATTAAATCCTTTAGACGATCAAGCTTTAAGAAGAATTATAAATGTTCCACCAAGACGTATAGGCGAGAAGGTAGTAACTCAATTATCAGATATAGCTTATGAGCGCGGCAGCTCTTTATTTGAAACAATCAAGATGCTTATAGATTATGCTAAAGATGAAAATGTTCCAAAAGAGCTTAAATCTTTGGCTAAAAAACTATCTGTCTTTTATGATTTGATGGAAAAACTTAAAGCATGTAGAGAAAGTCAGAATTTACCAGATCTTGTTCGTAGTGTAATTGAAATCACCGGCCTCGTTGATTATTACAAGCAAAAGGATTTAAAGAGCAATAAGGGTGCTTTAGATAATCAAAAACACAAGAACTTAGAGCAGCTTGTAAGTAATGCCAGTGTTTTTAATAATGAACGTTTTGGAGAAGCTCTGGAAAACGCAGAAGAAAATTTAGATCCTCTTTTAAATTTTATATCAAACGTTACCTTATCAAGCAGTACTGAGCTTAACGCAGAAGGCATTGAGGGGGAGGGGCAAAGACAGGCTTTGGTTAATCTTATGACCATGCATGCCTCAAAGGGACTTGAGTTTAAAGTGGTATTTTTAGCAGGTTTTGAGAAAAATCTTTTGCCTTCTTTTAGATCAGAAAATGATTTTAGAGAAGGTCAAAGACGCGCTTATGATGAAGAGCGACGTTTAGCTTATGTAGGAATTACCAGAGCTCAAGAACGTCTATTTATTAGTTATGCTTTAAGCAGAACTGTATATGGACGTACAGAAAATACAGGAGCTAGTAGCTTTTTAAGGGAAATTGTAGCCCAATATAAAGAGCAAAAGCCTGATGATCGTCCATATAAGATTAGTCTTCCTGATATATTAGGGAGCTTATTAAAATAAATAGCCTGATTTTGTTTATTTGTGTGATATCATGTAGCCAGCCTCTCGTGCTGAGAGGATGTTGCCTGGTATCACATTCATTTCCATAATCCAGGTTCTCCATTGTTTTATTTTTTGAGAGATTTTCTACTGCCGTTCCCAGTGCAGTAAATCAAGTCCATACACATAACCATTTATGAATCTTAACGAACTTAAGAATACGCCTGTCGCACAGCTTGTTGAAATGTGCGAACAAAACGGTATAGAAAACGTTGCCCGTCTTAGTAAAAAAGAGATTATCTTTCAGCTTTTAAAATTTTGTGCAAAGAATGGCGAAGATATTTTCGGTGATGGTGTAATAGAAATTCTGCCTGATGGTTTCGGCTTTTTAAGAAGTGCCGATAGTTCTTATTTGGCAGGCCCTGACGATATTTACGTCTCTCCAAGCCAGGTGCGCCGCTTTAATTTGCGTACAGGTGATTCTATTTCCGGAAAAATACGTCCTCCTAAAGAAAGTGAGCGTTATTTTGCTTTATTAAAAGTAGATACCGTTAATTTTGATAGACCGGAAAACTCTCGTAATAAAATACTCTTTGAAAACTTAACTCCTTTATTTGCAGAAAGTAGAATGCGTCTTGAGTTAGGTAATGGTTCTAAAGAAGATTTAACTGCAAGAGTAATTGATTTAGTAGCTCCTATTGGAAAGGGTCAGCGTGGCTTGATCGTAGCTCCTCCAAAAGCCGGTAAAACTGTGCTTTTGCAAAACGTTGCTCATTCCATTTCCAGTAATAATCCTGAGTGCACTTTAATTGTTCTTTTAATTGATGAGCGCCCAGAGGAAGTTACCGAAATGCAGCGCATGGTAAAGGGTGAGGTTGTAGCTTCAACTTTCGATGAGCCGGCAACTCGCCACGTTCAAGTAGCTGAGATGGTAATTGAAAAGGCTAAGCGTTTGGTTGAGCATAAGCATGACGTAGTAATTCTTATGGATTCTATTACCCGTTTGGCACGTGCTTACAATACAGTAGTTCCACCATCTGGAAAGGTATTAACAGGTGGTGTTGACGCTAATGCTTTACAAAGACCTAAGCGTTTATTCGGTGCAGCTCGTAACGTAGAAGAGGGTGGTTCTCTTACTATTATTGCAACAGCTCTTATCGATACCGGTTCTAAGATGGACGAGGTTATTTACGAGGAGTTTAAGGGTACTGGTAATATGGAATTACATCTCTCTCGTAAGATTGCTGAAAAGAGAGTTTACCCTGCAATTGATGTTACCCGTTCAGGTACTCGTCGTGAAGAGCTTATTACAGCCCCTGATGAGTTACAGAAGATGTGGATCTTACGTAAGTTCTTACATCCTATGGGCGAGATTGAGGCTATGGAGTTCTTAATTGATAAGCTCTCTATGACCAAGACTAATGAAGAGTTTTTCACAGCTATGAAACGTAGCTAATATAAAAGAAGATGCCCCAAAATTTTGGGGCATCTTTTTAACTATTTAATTGCACGTTTAACCGCTTGTGCTAAAAATTCCTGCATAGTTTCGCCATGATGACTTAACATCTTAGGGAACATAGAAATTGGGGTGGCACCAGGGAAGGTGTTAATTTCGTTGATAAGAATGCCGTCTTCTTTACTTAAGAAGAAATCAATTCTTGATAAATCACGAAGTTTTAATCCTTCAAAAGCACGTCTTGCATAATCTTTAATAGTATTGATTTCATCTTGAGTTAAGCCCTTTGGCGTTACTGTGGTTACAGTAGCACTTGTAGAGCTGTATTTTTCCTCAAAAGTATAGAAAACGTTGTCTGGCATAATAATTTCGCCAGGATCAGTAATTACTAATTTTCCATCAAATTCATAAGCTGCGACTTCAAGTTCGCGATGGTTGATGCTTTTTTCTAAAATTACTTCGGTACTGTATTTAAAAGCCTCTAAGACTTTATCCCAAAGTTCATTTTTATCATTTACATGGTAGCAACCAACAGAAGAGCCTTGGCTTGCAGCTTTTACGTATACATCTTCATACTTATCAAAGAAAGCTAAAGCTTTTTCTTTGTAAGATTCATTTGCTGCTAATAAAGCTAAGCTTGGGGTGTTTGGGATACCTAAGGCGTCTAAATATAATTTAGTGGTGATCTTGTTAAAGCAGTTGCGGCTACTTTCACTACCACAACCAATATAAGGAATATCAAGGATTTCTAAAAATGACTGGATATCACCAGTTTCTCCAGGAATACCATGAATGCAAGGAACAGCGCAGTCAACTTTAAAAGTCATGTCTTCTGTGCAAAGTTCTTTGCCTTTAAAGTAAGCAGCACTCTTGCCATTAACTAAAAATTTTTTGTCGTGAATTACGCATAAAAGGACGTTAAATTCAGGGGTATTTGTAAGTTGCTTTTGTATAAATTTTGCGGAAGTTAAAGATACTTCGTGTTCAGAGCCGTCGCCACCACAAAGTAGCAGAATATTGTAAGTCATTTTGTTCCCATTTAATGCTTATTTAGCCTTTAAGATTGCGGCTAATTATACCAGTATATTGGGAATGAGACGGGGCTTTAAGAAGGTTTGTGTGTAAGAAAAATAAGGCCAGAAACTATTCTGGCCTGGATGTTTTAGGCAGTGTAGCTTTCAATCATGCCTTTAAGTTCGGCCTTAGGCAAAGCACCAACTTGTTTTGCAACAATTTCGCCATCTTTATAGATAAAAATAGCAGGGATGCTCATGATACCTAATTTAGCTGCATAGCCGGCGTTTTCATCAATATCGATTTTGATAAATTTAACGTTAGGCATTTCACCTGCAAGCTCTTCTAAAATTGGGGCAACCATAGAGCAAGGACCACACCAAGTAGCACCAAAATCTACTACAACAGGTTTATCAGACTTGATAACCTCAGATTCGAATTGGTCGTCATTGATTTGCAGAACTTTATTGCTCATAAATAAATCTCCATCTATATAAATTTCTAACTAGAGTTTAACACGCAGATAAACTATCCTTGAGTGTTGTTGAGATTTTATTGCATAGAGGAAGGATTTTCTTTTAGAGTATAGGACCCCTCCTAGGATTTTAGGAGGGGGGAAATATATTTTTAACAGGTTAAAGGACGTTTGAAAATATATTTAGATAAGTAAGATAAGACTAAGCCGTAAATTGGGACGAAGACTGTAAGGTTGGCACCAATTTTTACTAAATAATCAACGGCTGCAAGACCTACCCAGTGCTCGGCCATAAATGGATCGGTAGTACCCATGAAAGCTACAGCAAAAAATACGTAGGTATCTAATAAATTACCGAAAACTGATGAGCATGCAGGAGCAGGCCACCATTGAGGTAGTTTACGTAATCTTTGGAAAACCAAAATATCGCAAAGCTGGCCTAAGATGTAAGCTGCAAGTGATGCTAAAGTAATTCTTAGTACAAATATGCTTAAACCTTGAAGGTTATCAAAGCCTTGAAATGAGCCATGCTCAAACAATGTTCCGATAAAATAAGAAAGGATTAAGGCTGGAAGCATCGCTAAGAAAATAATTTTTCTGGCGCGATGTTGACCAAAAATTCTGACAGTTAAATCAGTAGTAATAAAAATAAACGGATAGGTAAAAGTACCTAAAGTTGTGTGAATACCAAATAAAGTCAGAGGAATTTGCACAGCATAATTACTAAGAACGATAATAAATACGTGCGTAAACCAAAGCTTTTTTAAAGGGAAAGAAAATTCATTCATGATGTTTTTTCGTTTCAGGATAAAAGTTAAAGAAAGCCGGAAAATCCGGCGCCATGTCGTAAAGACGGCGTTTATTGTAGTGCATTAAACGTAAAAATAAAAAAAATTTCAGAGAATTTGTCTTAATAAAGCATTTAGGCAAAGACTTAAATCTTAAGTACAATAAACAAAATACAAATTTTTTTGAGGTGAATATGGATAGGCAGCTTTTAGTCTTGGTAGATGGTTCTTCGTTTTTATATAGAGCCTACCATGTTTCAAAGGGAAGTTTTTCAAATTCAAAAGGAATTCCTACAGGCGTATCAATGATTATTACACGCATGCTTAAAAATCTTATAAAAAAGTTTGCGCATGACAAAATCATTGTGGTATTTGATGCCAAAGGTAAAAGCTTTCGTTGTGACATGTATGCAGACTACAAAGCTAATAGACCACCAATGCCTGATGATTTAAAAGCTCAAGTTGAATATGTACATAAAATTGTTAAAGCTCTGGGTTTACCTTTAGTCTCTATTCCTAAGGTTGAGGCTGATGATGTTTTAGGCACTTATGCCAAAGAGGCTGAATCTAAAGGCTATGAAGTTATTATCTGTACTGGCGATAAAGATTTAGCTCAGCTCGTTGATGATAAGGTTGAGCTTTATGACACCATGAACGAAAAGGTTTATAACCGTGAGGCGGTTATTGAAAAGTTTGGTGTCCCGCCTGAGCTTATAATCGATCTTTTAGCACTTAAAGGCGATACTTCCGACAATATTCCTGGTATGAAGGGCTGTGGCGATAAAACAGCAGTAGCTCTTTTAAATGGAATCGGTGGTGTAGAAAAAATTGCCGAAAATTTAGATAAGATTTCATCCTTATCTTTTAGAGGGGCAAAAACATTTGCCCCTAAATATGAGGCAGCTTTAGAGGATATTCGTCTTTCTTATAAGCTTGCAACTATTAGAACAGACGTAGAGCTGTCTTTATCTTTGGATGAAGTTACTCCGCCAGTTGCTGACAAAGATAAACTTTTGGAAATTTATAACGAACTTGAATTTCATAAGTTGGCCACATCTTTAAAGGCATCTATGGAAAATGAAGATGGAGATAGTGCAATTGCTCAATTAAAAGATGATTCCTTTGATAGCGAGGAAAAAGAGACAGCTATTGAAGACTATAAGAGCAGTTCATTTAAACTTCTTTTAAATGAAGATGACATACAAAATTTAATAAGTGAAATCAAAGAGACAAAGCTTGTTGCTATTGATACAGAAACAACTTCTTTAAAGCCAGAAGAGGCTTTAATTGTAGGTATCTCTTTTGCAACTAATAAACACCAAGGCTATTATTTACCTTTAGGCCATAGTTATTTAGGTGCCCCATATCAGATATCTTTAAATAAAGCTCAAGAGCTTTTAGAGCCTCTTTTTAAAGATGAAAATATAAAATTTGTGGGTCACAATATTAAATATGACTTGTTAGTTTTGCATTTTAACGGCTTTTATGTGCCTAAAGTTTATGCTGATACTATGCTTATGGCTCATTTATTGGACACCTATCAAAGTGTGTCATTAGATGAGTTATGTCTTAAGTATTTAAACTATAAGACCATAAGCTATGATGATGTAACATTATCAGGAAGAAAACGTATTAGTTTTTCTGAGGTTTTAGTTGAAAATGCAGCCTCTTATTCAGGAGAGGATGCAGAGGTTACCTTAAGACTTTTCTTTAAACTTAAGGATATACTTTTTGCCGATGAGCCTTTAAAAGACTTGTTCTTTAATATGGATATGCCTCTTTTACATGTTCTTTATTGCATGGAAAAGGATGGAGTGTTGGTTGATGGCAAGGTCTTATCTGAGCAAAATAAAGTCTTATCATCAGAGTTAGTTCAAGTTCAACAAGAAATTTATGATTCTTGTGGTCAAACTTTTAATATCGCATCCCCAAAACAGTTAGCTAAAGTTTTATTTGAAGATTTAGCTATTCCATATCCAAAAAAATTAAAAGCCGGAAAGAGTTATTCAACAGCTGAGAATATCTTACAAGAGATTGCCCCATCTTATGATGTAGCCAATTTGGTTTTAAGATATCGTGAGCTTATGAAGCTTATTTCTACTTATACAGAAAAGCTGCAAACTCAGATATCAAAGAGAACTGGAAGAATTCATACATCATTTAATCAAGCAGGTACGGTAACCGGCCGTTTGTCTTCAAATGATCCTAATTTACAAAATATTCCTGCAAGAACAGATGAAGGTAAGCTTATTAGAAAAGCTTTTATCGCTCCTTTAGACTACACATTTGTCTCTGCTGACTACTCTCAAATTGAGTTAAGACTTATTGCGCATATAAGTGGAGATGAGGCTTTAGTTAGAGCATTTAATTTAGGACAAGACATTCATAAAGCAACCGCAGCTGAGGTTTTGGGCAAGAATATATCTGAGGTAACTGCAGCTGAAAGATCTCATGCTAAGGCTACAAATTTTGGCCTTATGTATGGTATGGGTGCTTTTGGTCTGTCAAGACAAACCGGGCTTAGTATGGATGAATCTCGCTCTTATATAGAAAAATATTTTAGTCGTTATCCTAAAGTTCGAGATTATATGGATAAGACTCGTATGTTTGCCAAAGAGCATGAATATGTCCTGACTTTAAGTGGTAGGAAGATTTCCACTCCTAATATCAATTCCTCAAATGCGATGTTGCAAAAGGGAGCTGAAAGAGCGGCAATCAATGCGCCAATGCAAGGAAGTGCTGCTGATATCATCAAAAAAGCCATGATCGATATTCAAAAATGGATTGAGTCTTTACCTGAGAATACTGTTCGTATGACAGGTCAGGTTCACGATGAGCTTTTATTTGAGGTAAAAACTGAATTTTTAGATGAAGCTTTAAATAAGATAAAAGATCTTATGGAAAATGTTGTAACTCTAAAAGTTCCTTTAACTGTTGGGCTCGGAAAGGCTGACAATTGGGGAGATGCCCACTAATGTCTCTATAGGCATTTGAATATTTTCAATTTTCCTGCCGATACGGACAAAGCTGAAATTCATATCCCAGCAGCCTAATCCTAAGCGGCAGGTATTCTCTCCAAAAGCATTGTGCTTGGTTTCAAAAATATGAAAGTGCCCATGTATAAGAATATTGCAGTTATTGTCTTGAAGGTATTTTTTACAAGTACTATCTACCAAACCAAAGAGCTTTTGGTCTTTATTTCTAATAGGATCTAAATTCTGACTTTTATTGCGTATTTTTTCACCGACTTTGTTTCTTAATGACAAAGGCATGTGCATAAAAATACATTGTAAGATTTTATTGTTAGTGATTTTTCTAAAACGTTGAAAGTCTTTATCGTTTGTACAAAGCTGGTCACCATGTAATATGAGGACATTGCTTTTATTATATTTTTCTATGTAATAGTTTTTAACTAATTCGAAATTAAAAAATCTTGCAGCTTTTTTATCTAATAGAAAATCTCTATTTCCACAAATAAAAAAGGTTTTAATACCACGATTTAAACCATCAAGCGTGATATTACGAATTTCTTGATAAAGGTGATCTTTTGGATCTAATCCAACGAAAAAATCAAATAGATCACCTGCTATTATTACCTTATCATTGCTTTTTAGGCATTTAAAAAAATTTTTTAAAGCTTGTGTATATTGTGGTCTTTTATTACTTAGATGCAAATCTGCAATGATAAAGGTTGCCAAAAGGATATACTCCTAATTAGTCGATAATTGCGTCGAGGATTTCGATAGTTTCGCAAGGAACGTCACGATAGTAAGAGCGAGATTGAGTACGAGCAGACTCAATCTTATCTACAACTTCCATCCCCTTTACAACTTTACCAAAGACGCAGTATCCCCAGCCGGAGAGATCTTTTGAACGGAAGTTTAAAAAGTCATTATCAACAGTATTGATAAAGAATTGAGAAGTTGCAGAGTGAGGATCGTTAGTACGAGCCATAGCAATAGTGCCGCGATCATTTGCAAGACCATTATCAGCTTCATTAACAATAGGTTCGTGATTTGCTTTTGGCTCAAGATCTGCTGTTAAACCACCGCCTTGGATCATAAAGCCCTTAATGACACGGTGAAAAATAGTTCCCTTGTAGAAGCCTTCTTTGACGTAGCGTTCAAAGTTTGCGGCAGTTTCTGGGGCTTTTTCATGATCGAGTTCGATGACGATGTCACCTAAGGTAGTTTTTAAGGTAATCATAATAATTTCTCAATGTAAAAAAAGATAAGATTATTAGAGTAAAACTCTTCAAATTTGTAATTATATATTACTTCATATGGCAAATTTAAGCTTAAAAGCAAGCTTCTTTGTTTATATATAGTAAAACTGTAATTTGCGGGTGTTTTGACTTTTTGATAGAGTATTCACAATAAAAAAGGCAAAATTTTAATTTAATTCCCAGGCTTTTTTAAGAGATTGATGATGTTAAAAATTTATAACACTTTAAGCCATAGTAAAGAAGAATTCGTTCCGTTAGTTAAAGGCAAGATCGGCATGTACGTTTGCGGTGTAACGGTATACGATTTATGTCATATAGGACATGCCCGTACTTTTGTTAATTTTGACGTGGTAGTCAGATATTTACGCTATTGTGGCTATGAGGTCAAATACGTACGTAATATTACTGATATTGACGATAAAATCATCAAGCGTTCTGCAGAAAAGGGCATTAGTGCTAAGGAATTAGCAGAAAATTTTATCGTTGAGATGCATAAGGATTTTGATGCCTTAAATATTATGCGTCCAGATATTGAGCCTAAAGCTACAGAAAATATTGAAGCCATTATTGAATTAGTTAAAAAACTTATAGCTAACGGTAATGCCTATGTTGCAGGCAACGGCGATGTCGTGTTTAAGATCGACTCTTATGCAGATTATGGCCGTCTGTCAGGTCAGAAGTTAGATGAACTTCAAGCCGGTGCACGTATTGAGGTTGAACGTAGCAAAGAAAATCCTTTGGATTTCGTTTTGTGGAAGATGTCAAAACCAGGTGAGCCTGCTTGGGAATCTCCTTGGGGTCTTGGAAGACCTGGTTGGCATATTGAATGTTCAGCAATGAATAGCCGTTATTTAGGACACACTTTTGATATTCATGGTGGTGGTGCTGATTTAATCTTTCCTCACCATGAAAATGAAATTGCTCAAAGTTGCTGTGCTTGGCATGAAAATTATGTAAATTATTGGCTGCACAGCGGCATGGTAATGATCAATGAAGAGAAGATGTCTAAGTCTTTGAATAACTTCTTTACCATAAGAGATGTCCTTAAGAGCTATGACGCTGAAACCATTCGTTTCTTCTTATTATCAGCCCAGTACAGAAGTCCTCTTAATTATACTCAGGAAAACTTAGAAAAGGCTCGTGCAAGTTTAAATCGTTTATACACAACTTTACGTGATACTGAGGCTTGTGATGTAAATACCTTGCCTGCTGAAGATGAATATACCAAGCGTTTCTGTGAGTTTATGGATGACGATTTCAACACTCCAGGTGCAAGTTCTGTATTGTTTGATTTAGTTCGTGCTATCAATAGAGCAGAAGGTAAAGAAGCTGCATATCTTGCAGGCAGACTTAAGCAGTTAGGCAGCATTTTAGGTGTATTGCAGCAAGATCCTCAGACTTTCTTAAAGAGTGGCGCTGGAGATAATGACGACGTTGCTATTATTGAAGGTTTAATTAAAGCGCGCGCAGATGCACGTGCTTCTAAAAATTGGGCTGCAGCGGATAATGCTCGTAATAAGTTAAAAGAAATGGGCATTGAGCTTGAAGATGGTCCTCAGGGAACCACATGGCATCGTATTTAAAATTTAATAAAGTTTAAAAATATGGAAAGCATGGTCTTATAAAAGGTCATGCTTTTTTTGTTTTTGTGAATCAAAACTTAGTATTTAATTTGAAAATGGCGAATTTAACTTTTGAATACTATTCTATAAGAAACAAGTAGTTATAAAAAATAAGGACTATTCTCAATGTTTCTTGAAAAGGTTGATTTAAGCAATTTTCGTGGTATACGCCATTTATCCATAGATTTTCAGGAAGACAGTACTGCTCTTATAGGAGAAAACTCTTGGGGTAAAACTTCCTTGTTGAGATTGTTGTGGATGGTTTTAGGCAAAGGCGAGCAACTTTGTCAGTTTAAAATTGAAGATCTATATGTGCCAGTGGCTTTAAATGGGGAAGTTTCTGATACCGTTTCAGATAACCCTGTTATAAATCCTGTGAGTGTGTTTTCAAAACCTATTTTAAATTTAGCAAAAATTAAAGAAGGTTGTGATGAACCAAAAAAAGAAGATCATGATAATCAAGAGGCTATGCCTGAGAGGTTAGATGATGAATATTTGGAAGCTCAAAAGCGCGATTTTGAGTTTATGCTTCAAGATGTTTATCACGATCATTGTGAAAATATAGATGTTCATTTATGGTTTTGTGAGAGTACTTTTTCTCAGAATTTTGATTATGAACCATCTTTAAGACCATTTTGGATTTATGGAGAGGATGGTTTATATCGCTTGCATTGGCATATTGTGGGCACAAAGCAAGGAGATAAGTTTGTAACTACTCATGAGCTTTTAAACTCTCATGAACATCCTTTTGAAATACCCGATAGTGAAGTTGAAAAAGCGTTAAAGATGATAATTAGGTTAAGTCCTGTAATGCGTGTTCGTGATAGCCGTATGTTATCTGGTGCTTTAGAAAAAGATTATTCAAAGGATGATAAAGCTTCAGAAGAATTTGCAAAATTTGTTGAGACTTTAGCTAACGATGCTGCTTTAAGCGCAAAAGAGGTAGGTCAGGCATTATTAACCTTAAATGCTTTGTTATCTAAATATCTTACAAGTTATAACAATCCAAAACTTATAAATTATTCTCAGGAATACAGTAGAAATGTTGGCGATATTATCAACAGACCAATATCTATAGAAACATTGTCTACAATTACAGAGACATTCCAAAAACCAGGTCTTAATAAGGTTAAGATTTTACTGTCTTTACTTGCAGGTGCTGTTTTATCCTCAAAAGGTGCTCGGGACATTAGTAAAAAAGCCAGACCTATAGTGATCTTTGAGGATATTGAATCTCGTTTCCACCCATCTTTGTTATTATCTTTTTGGTCTTTAGTAGAAGCTCTTGATTTTCAAAAGATTATCACTACAAACTCAGGAGATCTTCTCTCTGCTATGACCATATATTCTTTAAGGAGATTGCATCGTAGGCTTTATGATACAAGAAGCTTTAAAGTAGAGCCAAATACCTTTTCCCATGAAGAAATCAGAAAAATTGCTTTTCATGTGAGAATCAATCGTCCAATGAGTTTATTTGCAAGAACTTGGATTTTGGTTGAAGGAGAAACTGAAGTCTGGGTCTTGTCTACTATAGCATCGCTTTTGGGCATAAGTTTGCAATGTGATGGTATCAGAATTATTGAGTTTGCTCAGTGTGGTTTGCAGCCATTGATGAAACTATCAAAACAGCTTGGTATTGAATTTCATGTTTTAACCGATGGTGATGAAGCAGGACAAAAATATGCTAAAAGTGTTCAATGTTTTGTAAAGACCGGTGACCTTAAAAATCACTTAACAGTTATGCCACATATAGATATTGAGCATTACATTTATTCTGTTGGCTATCAGGATGTTTTTAGAAAAGCGGCCGGCATTCAAAGATGTGATTCAAGAAAAAATTTAAGTGCAGATAAAGTTATAGAAATGGCTATTAAGAAAAAAAGTAAACCAGGGCTTGCTTTAATTTTAGTTGAGGCTATGCAGGAGAGAGGCTTAAATAGCATTCCTCCGTTATTTTTAAAAATGATAAATACAGTGCGATCTTTAAGCCATTTAAATGAGGTTTTATAGTTTTAGATATTCCCAGATAATTTAAATTATCTGGGAATTATATAAATAACAGATTGTTTATTCTATATTTTGAACTTGCTCTCTTATCTGTTCTATTAAAACCTTAGTATCAACAGCGATTCTGGTGATATCTAAAGAAGATGCTTTAGATGCCATAGTGTTAGCTTCGCGGTTAAATTCTTGCAGTAAAAAATCAAGACGTTTTCCAATAACACCACCAACATTCAATACTCGACGAGCTTCTTTGATATGTGATCTTAGGCGATCGTATTCTTCACGAATATCAGCCTTTTGTGCGGCTAATGCAACTTCTTGCTCAATGCGACTTTCATCAATATTGATTTTTAAATTATCAATACGCTCTTTTATTTTTTTGCGTTCGGCATTTACTAAATTTTCAAGAATAGGGGCTAATTCATCAAGATTAGATTCAATCTTAGATAATAAATTTTCTAAAGCGTTTTTTAATTGTTCGCCTTCGCGTAAACGATTTTCTTTAAGTTGTGACAAAGCGTTGTCCAAGGCCTTATAAAAGAGATTTACTATTTTTTCTTGAATATTTTCATCAGCAACCAAGATCCCTCTGTAATTTAGGATCTCCATAGGATTTATATTGCCACCTACAGTATTTTGAATGGTCTTTAAAACATTTCCCAAGGCTTTTAACTCTTCTTCATTAAGTTTAAATGAAGATGTTTGAGAAACATTTAAATTTAAACTGAGGTCAAATTTTCCGCGACTGAACTTAGAGCTGATTAGTTTTCTAATTTCTAAGTCTAAATAACGTAAATTGTCAGGAAGTTTTAAAAAAATATCTAAATAACGATTATTGACAGTGTTTATGTTAAGGGTAAATGAGATGTCTTCGGTATTGACTTGTATCGATGCGGATCCTGTCATGCTGGACACTGCCATATTTGATATCTCCATTTTCAATTGAGTGTTAATAAAACGATATTGCGACAGTATAGGCTTATTTTGTTACAATTATTATCAAAATCTTTTAGGGAGTATAAGCATGCAAGATTATCAGCGCCGTTTTATTGAATTATCTTTACAAAAAGGCGTATTAAAATTTGGAAGCTTTGTCTTAAAATCTGGTCGTACCAGCCCTTATTTTTTTAATGCCGGAGGCTTTAATACTGGATCTGATCTTAAGATTTTAGGAGACTGCTATGCCCAAGCATTAGTAAATTCAGGTTGCGATTTTGATGTTTTATTTGGCCCTGCATATAAAGGTATTCCTTTATGCTGTGCCACTGCCATGTCTTTAAGCTGTGAGCACGGTATAAATAAACCTTGGTGTTTTAACCGCAAAGAAAAGAAAGATCATGGAGAGGGTGGTAATTTAGTTGGTGCTCCGCTTAAAGGTCAGGTTGTTTTAATTGATGATGTTATTACAGCAGGCACTGCTATTAGAGAGTCTGACACCATCATTAAAGAAAATGGTGCTGATTTTAAAGCAGCTTTAATTGCTTTAAATAGACAAGAGCGCGGTCAAGGCCAGAAGGGCGCTATTGCTGAAGTTGAGGAATCTCTTGGTATTAAAGTTATTTCAATCATCAATTTTGAGGATTTATTAACTTATATCGAGCATGATCCTAAGTTATCAACTCATCTAGATGCCATGCTCGATTATCGTAAAAACTACGGAGTCTAGCTGTTTTTGTCTTTGATTTGTCTTTGTTTTAGACTGTAGACACATCCACAATATAATTGGTTGTAAAAGCCAATTTCTCTGACTAAATCACTACGGCGGGCTATAAGTCCGCCTTTTCGCCAATCAAAATCCCAATAAGCTGAGCCTTCAACTTCTTTTGCAGCAGCATATCCGGCGTTATCAACTTGAGGCTTACTTTTCCATCTTGATGTACAAAGTGTAGTAGTAAAAAGTCCAATATTAAGTTTTACTGCAACCTTGGCTGTTTCTTTAAGTCGCATCTTAAAGCATATGTCGCAGCGTTTGCCGCGTTCAGGTTCGCATTCAAAACCTCTAGTTTTATCAAACCAGTTATCTTTATCATAATCGCCTATAATTGTTTGCAATTTTAAGAGATTGCAAAGATGTAACCATTCGTCACGGCGTTTTATATATTCATCAAGAGGGTGAATGTTTGGGTTATAAAAAAATACAACAGGTTTTATATTGTTTTGAATTAAACACTCTAATACTGCTGTAGAGCAAGGAGCACAACAGCTGTGAAGAACGATACTTTTATAGGGAGAGGGGAGCTTTAAATCTGTTTTGGGTGATTTTGTGAGATAGTCTTTTGGTAGATTAAAGTTGAATTCCATATATAGGCCTTATTTATTTTTTTGTAATTATAGTGTTAATTTTTGCTTGTAAAAGGTCTTTAATCTTAAAAGATTTGTAAAAATGCTGTACACTCATGCCCATTTAAAAAATAGAATTGTATAAAAGCGATTAAGCATATGTTTAGAAAGGAACCTTTTTTTAATAATAAAAAATCAATATTAAGAGTTAGTCTTACAGTATGGGCAGTCTTAATGGCTGTTTTTTTATTTGATAGGCTATACGACGGTTCTATATCATTTAAAAGTTTTTATTTACCAATTACAACTTTTGCCGCAATTTTATCAATTTCTATTTATGGATTTTCAAAGAAAATCATATACAGCTTTTTATGGTTTTTCTTTATATGTATATCTGTACTAGTGTTGCAACTTTGTATAGATATAGATTCTAAGATCCGTGATTACGTTAATGCAGTAAGTTTTTCTTGTGGAAGTTTTGCTTTAATTTCTTTAGTTTTTTATCTTACATGCTTTATAAAAAATAAAAAATTATCTTTATTATCAAAAGGATTAGTTTTTATTTTTACAGCCTTGATTTTGCTCTTTCCTTTATCAATATGGGCTTATTACCTTGCTGAAGATGAACTTTTAACCTCAGATATCATTTTGGCATTTGCTCAAACTAATGTCGATGAGAGCTTTGAATACGCTGAAAGCCATTTAGACTTTAAGTGGATTGTTGCGTTCTTAATGATAGTTTTATCTATAAGTGCAACCATAATCTCGTTAAAAAAAGCTGAAATTATAAAACCTAAAATAAAATTGTCTTATATATTGGTCATATCTTTATTCGTTATGGCCCAATCTGTATACGTAGTTCCTGATATTGATTATTTCAGCATTAAGGTTTTAAAGGTTACAGGAAGACAGCTTGAGCAATTTGAATTATTTAAAAAAGCAGCCTTTTTAAGAGAACAAAGACTTAAGGAATTGTCATCTATAAAGCTAAATGAGGCTTCAGGTGGCATTCATGTATTGGTGATAGGTGAGTCTCACTGTAAAGACAGAATGCAAATTTACGGTTATAAACGTAAAAACACTCCAAATCTTCTTAACTATAAGGATCAGAATTTGGCTTTGGTTTTTAATAAAGCCTATGCCAGCTTTCCTCAAACTGTTCCTGCTTTAACATATGCCTTAACTGAACAAAATCAGTATAAAAATAAAAAACTTGAAGATGCTTTTTCTTTAATTGAGCTTGCCAATGTTGCAGGGTATGAAACATATTGGTTTTCAAATCAGCGTAAATACGGTATGTACGAAACTCCAACATCGGTAATATCTTCAGCTGCAAATCACGAGGAGTGGATTAACGGCACTTCAGGAATGCAAAGTATTTTTTATGATGACGAGCTTTTAAAGCGTTTACCTGATTTTAATGATAAAAAAAATGTCTTATTGATTTTGCATCTTATGGGAAGTCATCAAAAATATTCAGAAAGAACTCCTGATAGCTTTAAGATATTTTTAAGTGAAGACAAGGTATTGGATTCATATGATGCTAGCATCTTGTTTGTAGATGATTTTTTAGACAAGCTTTATAAAAAGTTAAGTGCTTATCCTCAATTTCAGAGTTTGACCTTTATTTCTGATCATGGGGAGGAGTTAAGTGGTGGAATATATGACCATAATCCAACTAAATTTACATTCCCTATGGTAAGAATTCCTTTAGTTATTTTTTGCTCTAATGCTCTAAAACAAAATAGGGGAGAGCTTTATTCAAATTTAAAACAACATGTAAATAAAGTTTGGACAAATGATTTGACTTTTGATCTGATGTTAGGTCTTTTAGGCATAGAAGGATTACCAGACTATAAAAACAATTTAGATTTAAGTTCAAAAGTTTATAGTCTTAGTGAAAAGAAGGCCATGACTCTTTATGGAAAGAAGAAAGTTAGAACAGATAAAAACTTTAATAATGCTATAAAATTGCGTCCTTAATTTTTAATTATTTGTTTTTTAAGAAATCTTATTTTTATAGGGGAAAAAAAGCGAAATTATTTAAAAAATTTTTTAAATAGTATTGTATTTTTCGACTATAAGATTATAATAGTTGCACTTTTGCAAGCGTTGTAAATAAAACGTTAGAATTGCAAGACCAGCCCTACTTCGATATATGATGCGGCTGATGATACTCTCCCTAATTGTGGGAGAAATTGTTGCAGAAATCACTTCCTCCTGATAATACTTAAGAGTAGAGTTAGGAAGGCGAGTGTCTGCGTGTTCTTTTTAAAAAATGGAGTCTGCAATGCAGAATCAAAGAATCCGGATCCGTCTGAAAGCTTATGATCACAGATTAATTGATCATTCAACTGCTGAAATCGTCGAAACCGCTAAGCGCACCGGCGCTCAGGTTCGTGGTCCGATCCCGCTCCCTACCCGCAAGGAGCGTTATACCATCCTCATTTCCCCTCATGTTAATAAAGATGCACGTGATCAGTACGAAATTCGTACCCACAAGCGTTTAGTTGATATTGTGGAGCCGACTGAAAAGACTGTTGATGCTTTAATGCGTTTAGATCTTGCCGCCGGTGTGGATGTTCAGATCAGCCTTCGCTAACAAATAGGGGAAAAATACAATGTCAATCGGTTTAATTGGCCGCAAGCTTGGTATGACCCGTGTTTTCAACGAGAACGGCAAATCTGTTCCGGTAACCGTCATTCAAGTAGAAGCAAACCGCGTAACCCAGATTAAGAATGCAGAGACCGATGGTTACACTGCCATCCAGGTTACTACTGGTGAGCGCAAAGCTAGCCGCATGACCAAGGCTGAAATTGGTCATTTCGCCAAGTCCGGTGTTCAGGCCGGTCGCGGTTTATGGGAGTTCCGTCTTGATGCAGCCGAGCTTGAGTCTTATCAGGTCGGTTCTGAGATCAAAGTCGACGCTTTCAATGATGTTAAGAAAGTTGATGTGACTGGTCAGTCCAAAGGTAAAGGTACTGCTGGTACTATCAAGCGTTATCACTTCCTCCATCAGGATTATACCCACGGTAATTCACGTTCTCATCGTGTCCCTGGCTCAACCGGTCAGAACCAGACTCCGGGCAGAGTTTTCAAGGGCAAGAAGATGGTCGGCCGCATGGGCAATGAGAAAGTCACCGTTTTAGGTTTGGACCTCGTCCGCATCGATGTCGAGCGTAATTTACTCCTCGTCAAGGGTGCCGTTCCAGGTGCAAATAACGGCGATCTCATCGTACGGCCAAGTGTTAAAGCTTAACCCGAGGTAATAGGATCATGGAATTAAAGTTATTTGGCGCCGACAAGCAGCTGGAAGTGTCCGAAAACACCTTTGGTCGCGAGTTCAATGAGCCACTGGTTCATCAGGTAGTAGTTTCCTACCTCAGCACTGCCCGTGCCGGTACTAAAGCTCAGAAGACCCGTTCTGAGGTTTCAGGCGGCGGTAAGAAGCCGTTCCGTCAAAAGGGCACCGGTCGTGCACGTGCCGGTTCATCTCGTTCGCCTTTATGGCGCGCTGGTGGCACTATCTTTGCAGCTAAGCCGCAGGATTGGTCCCAGAAAGTTAACCGCAAGATGTACCGCGTTGCAATGCGTAGCATCCTCTCTGAGTTAGTTCGTCAGGACCGTTTAGTAGTTGTTGACGAGTTCAAGCTCGAGGATCACAAGACCAAGTCTTTAGTTGAGAAGCTCAAGGCTATGGATCTCAAGCAGGTTCTGATTGTAACTGAGGCTTTTGAGGAGAACATCTTCTTAGCTTCTCGCAATCTTTACAAAGTTGCCACTTGCCAGCCTGGTTCTGCCGAGTTCAATCCGGTCAACCTGGTCGGTTTTGACAAGGTTTTAATGACGGCCGCTGCCGTTAAGAAAGTAGAGGAGTTGCTTAAATGATTTCAGAAGCACGTTTAATGAACATTCTGCGCGCACCTGTTATCTCTGAAAAGAGCACCGCCGCTTCTGAACAGAATGTTGCTACTTTCAAAGTTTTACCTGACGCTACTAAAGAAGAGATCAAAGCAGCTGTAGAGAAGATCTTCGGCGTTGAGGTTATTGGTGTACGCACCATGAATTATAGTGGTAAGACCCGTCGTACTGTTCATGGTATTGGCAAGCGCAATGATTGGAAGAAGGCTTATGTAACTCTTCCAGCTGGCACTCAGTTAGATGTCGATGCCACTGCACAGCAGAATGACAAGGAGAGCAAGTAATGGCTATTGTTAAGGCTAAACCTACCTCCCCAGCCCGTCGTCACGTCGTTCAGATTAAGACCCCTGGCCTGTGGAAAGGCGGTCCATTCCGTTCACTCGTAGTCGAGAAGCGTAAGACTGGTGGTCGTGACAATTACGGTCACATCTCTACTCGTCATATCGGTGGCGGTCACAAGCAGAACTATCGTTTAGTTGACTTCAAGCGTCAGAAAGATGGTGTTGAAGCACGTGTTGAGCGTTTAGAGTATGATCCAAACCGTTCAGCTCACATCGCTTTAATCCTCTACACCGATGGCTCCCGTAGCTATATTTTAGCTCCTAAGGGCTTAAAGGCAGGTGACGTTGTTGTTTCTGGCGTTAATGCTCCTATCAAAGTTGGTAACACTTTACCACTGCGCAACATTCCTTTAGGTTCTGTTGTTCACGCAGTTGAGCTTAACCCTGGTGCAGGTGCTGTATTTGCTCGTTCCGCTGGTACTTACTGCGAACTGTTAGCTCGTGAAGGTGCTTATGTAACCTTACGTATGCGTTCTGGCGAAATGCGCCGCGTATTAGCTGACTGCCGCGCTACCATCGGTGAAATCGGCAACGGTGAGCACATGTTAGCCCAGTTAGGTAAGGCCGGTGCTAAGCGCTGGCGTGGTGTTCGTCCTACCGTTCGCGGTATGTCCATGAACCCAATCGACCACCCACATGGTGGTGGTGAAGGCCGTAATAAGGGCATTCAGCCTTGCTCTCCTTGGGGTACTCCTTCCAAGGGTTACAAGACCCGCAAGAACAAGCGTACTGATAAGTACATTGTTCATCACCGTTAATAGTTAAGCGAGGATATAACATGCCACGTTCTTTGAAGAAAGGCCCATTTATTGATGAGTCCTTACTGAAGAAGGTACTGAAGGTTGCTGAGTCCGGTGACAAGAAGCCGATCAAAACCTGGTCACGCCGTTCAGTAATTATCCCGGCCATGATTGGAATGACAATCGCTGTACATAACGGTCGTCAACATGTGCCGGTCTATGTTTCCGATGAAATGGTTGGTCACAAGTTAGGTGAGTTTGCCCCGACCCGTACTTTCAAGGGCCACGTAGCCGGTGATGCCACCGCATCATCACCTAAGTAATCAGGAGTTTAGTAATGGAAGTTAAAGCTGTTCACCGTTACGCCCGTTCTTCTGCCCAGAAGACTCGCCTGGTAGCCGATCAGGTTCGCGGTCTGCCGGTACAGGACGCTTTGGATCTCTTGCAGTTCAGCCCACGTAAGGCTGCTGCTCTGATCCGTAAGGTCGTGCTCTCTGCTGTTGCTAACGCTGAGCACAATCTGTCTTTAGATATTGATGATTTAGTTGTATCTAAGATTCTTGTGGATGAGGGTCCGTCCTTAAAGCGCATTATGCCGCGTGCAAAGGGCCGCGCTGATCGTATCGTTAAGCGCACCTCTCATATTACTGTAGTTGTTGCAGAGAAGTTAGGAGAGTAACCATGGGTCAGAAAATTAATCCTAATGGAATTCGTCTTGGTATTACCAAGCCTTACTCTTCTGTCTGGTACGCATCTACTGCAAATTTCCCGGCTAACATTAAGAGCGATGCCGAGATCCGTAAGTATCTGACCTCTGAGTTAAAGAATGCATCTGTATCCAAGATCATCATTGATCGTCCGGCTAAGAGCGTTCGTATTACCATCTGCACTGCACGTCCTGGTATCGTAATTGGTAAGAAGGGCGAAGACGTTGAGAAGTTACGTAAGAAGATCAGCGCTATCGCTGGTGTTCCAGCTCAGGTTAATATCTCTGAGATCCGTAAGCCTGACCTCGACGCTAAGTTAGTTGCTGATTCTATCGCCTCTCAGCTCGAGCGCCGCGTAATGTTCCGTCGCGCTATGAAGAAGGCTATCCAGAATGCAATGCGTGTTGGTGCCAAGGGTATTAAGGTTGAGGTTTCTGGCCGTTTAGGCGGTGCTGAAATCGCCCGTACCGAGTGGTTACGTGAAGGCCGTGTACCTTTACACACTTTACGTGCTGACATTGACTATGCCTTATCTGAAGCCGTTACCACTTACGGTGTAATTGGTGTTAAGGTCTGGATCTTCAAGGGTGAGATTTTAGGCGGTCTGCCTTTAACCCAAGAGGAGTCTGAGGACAAGAACAACGCCTCTGCTCCTGCTGGTCGCAGACATCGTCGTGACGACAACCAGGCTCGTCCGGGTCGTGGTCGCCGCGGTGCACGCAAGACCGAAGATGCTCCAGCTGAAAAAGCTGCTGAGTAACGGAGGAAGAATTAAATGTTACAACCTAAACGTACGAAATATCGTAAGACTCAAAAAGGTCGCAATGAGGGTCTGGCTTACGCTGGTTCCATCGTTTCCTTCGGCGAGTTTGGTCTGAAGGCTACTTCTCGCGGTCAGATTACTGCTCGTGAGATCGAAGCTGCCCGTCGTGCTTTCACCCGTGAGATGAAGCGTGAAGGTAAAGTTTGGATCCGTGTGTTCCCGGACAAGCCTATCACCCAGAAAGCTCTTGGTGTTCGTATGGGTAAAGGCAAGGGTACTGTTGAATACTGGGTTGCCCCTATTCAGCCTGGCCGCGTACTGTTCGAGATCGGCGGCATTTCTGAGGAAGTTGCTCGTGAGGCTTTCCGTCTTGCAGCTGCTAAGCTCTCAGTTACCACCACTTTTGTTCGTAAGCAGGTGATCTAATGCAGACTAATGATTTACGCAATAAATCCGTTGAGGAGTTAAAGACTGAGCTCTCTAGCTTACAGCGTGAGCAGTTCAATCTCCGTTTCCAGTTAAAGACCGGTTCTCTGGCCCAGACTGACAACGTAAGAAAAGTACGTCGCAACATTGCACGTGTTAACACCATCATCTCTGAGAAATTAGCCTCAGAGAGCGCTAAATAGAGGAAGAGTTGAATGTCTGATATCCAGAACGCCGAGAAAGTGGCCCGCTCCCTCCGTGGCCGCGTTGTTAGCGATAAAATGCAGAAGGCTTGTGTCGTAGCTGTTGAGCGTCGTATTACCCATCCGGTATACGGTAAGATCATCACTCGTACCACTAAGTTCCACGTAGCAGATAGCGAGAACATCGCTAAGACTGGTGATTTAGTTGAGATTTGCGAGTGCCGTCCGGTATCCAAGACCATCTCCTGGAAGATCGTTAAGGTTATCGAGCAGGCTCCTAACGCCTAATTAAGCTTTATTGCTTAAAATTAATTTAAGGCCGTGGGTCTTTTAGGACTTGCGGTCTTGTTATATTTATGTTAAATTGTATCGCCTTCTCGTTCAATGTGGACGTAGAAGTTGTTTTTTCTTTTAACCGGAGCATTTGCAATGATCCAGATGCAAAGCATACTTGACGTCGCGGACAATTCTGGCGCACGTGCTGTAATGTGTATCAAGGTTTTAGGTGGTTCCCACCGCCGTTACGCAGGCATTGGCGACATTATTAAAGTCTCTGTCAAAGACGCGATTCCGCGCGGCAAAGTCAAGAAGGGCGATGTTGTAGACGCAGTTGTAGTACGTACCAAGAAAGGTGTTCGTCGCGCTGATGGTTCTCTCATTCGCTTTGATAGCAACGCTGCAGTTCTTTTGACCTCGCAGCATGAGCCTATGGGCACTCGTATTTTCGGACCAGTTACCCGTGAATTGCGTACCGAACAATTTATGAAGATTGTGTCCTTAGCCCCAGAAGTACTCTAAGAGAGGGTATTAGAAAAATGGCAGCGAAAATTCGCACCAATGACGAAGTAATCGTCATCACCGGTAAAGACAAGGGTAAGACTGGTAAAGTTACCCGCGTTTTCCCGAGTGAGCACAAGGTGTTAGTCGAAGGCATTAATGTCAAGAAGAAACACCAGAAAGCAAACCCTAACCTTAATCAGGCCGGCGGTATTGTGGATATCGAAGCTCCTTTGGATATTTCCAACGTAGCAATTTATAACCCAGATACCAAAAAAGCTGATCGTGTCGCTTTCAAGATTGAAGACGGTAAGAAAGTACGTGTTTTCAAATCTAACGACAAGATTATCTCTTCCCCGACCAAATAAGTGTTAAATAAGTAGGAGAATAACGATGGCGAAACTGCATGATATATACAAGCAGGAAGTAATCAAAGCCTTAACTGAACAATTTGGTTACAAAACAGTCATGCAAGTCCCTCGGATTGTGAAGATCACCCTCAATATGGGTGTTGGTGAAGCTGTTGCAGACAAGAAAGTTTTAGAGAATGCAGCACGCGACATGGCCGCTATTTCTGGCCAGAAGCCGTTAATCACCAAGGTTCGCAAATCTGTAGCGGGCTTCCATATTCGTGAGGGCTATCCAATCGGTTGTAAAGTTACCCTGCGTGGTGAGCGCATGTGGGAGTTCCTCGAGCGTTTAATCGTGATCGCAATTCCGCGTATCCGCGATTTCCGTGGTTTATCCTCTAAGTCTTTTGACGGCAGAGGCAACTACTCCATGGGTGTACGCGAGCAAATCATTTTCCCTGAGATTGACTACGATAAGGTTGATGCAATCCGTGGTATGGATATTACTATCACCACCACTGCTAAGACTGATGACGAGGGCCGTGCCCTGTTACAGGCTTTCAACTTCCCATTCCGTACTCAGGCCAATAAGTAATTCGAGGACGAACTCATGGCTAAGACTTCTATGAAGAACAGAGATCTGAAAAGACAGCGTTTGTGCGAGAAATATCGCGCAAAGCGTTCAGAGCTCAAAAAGATTATTTCATGCGTGTCTACTTCTGATGAAGACCGCTTTGCTGCTGTACAGGCACTTGCTGCCTTACCACGCGACTCCAGCCCATGCCGTCAGCGTAACCGCTGCAGCGAGACTGGTCGTCCACATGGTTATCTGCGTAAGTTCGGCCTTTGCCGCATTAAATTACGCGAGCACATGATGCGTGGCGAGATCCCTGGATTGCACAAGGCCAGCTGGTAATAGGAGAGATTCACATGATTCAAGATCCGATTGCGGATTTATTAACCCGTATCCGTAACGGCCAGGCTTCTGGCAAACTGAGTGTTACAATGCCATCTTCTAAGCAGAAAGTAGCTATTGCTAATCTGTTATTAAAAGAAGGCTATATTGCTTCTGTCTCCGAGAACGGTGACGTTAAGAAGGTTTTGGAAATTGGCCTTAAGTACTACGAGGGCAAACCGGTTGTTGAGTTAATTCAGCGCGTTTCCCGTCCGGGCCTCCGTGTTTACAAGAAGAGCCGCGACCTGCCACGTATCATGAACGGTTTAGGTATCGCTGTTGTTTCCACTTCCAAAGGCTTAATGACCGACCGTGCTGCCCGTAAGGACGGCTTGGGTGGCGAAGTTATTTGCTACGTCGCATAAGGGGAGGATAGATGTCTCGTATTGCTAAGGAACACATTGACGTTCCTCAGGGCGTTGAAGTCCTGATCGACGGCCAGAAAGTTACCATCAAGTCCAAAAAGGGCGAGATGAGCCTCAATGTGCACAATGCTGTTGCCGTTAAATGTGAAAACAATGTCCTCTCTGTTGCTCAGAAAGAGGATACCACTGAGTCCAATATGCAGTCTGGTACTACCCGTGCTCTGCTCCACAACATGGTTGTTGGTTTGGATAAAGGTTTTGAGAAAAAACTTAAGTTAGTCGGTGTAGGCTATAGAGCTGCTGTTAAGGGTAAGGTATTAAACTTAGTCTTAGGCTTCTCTCATCCAGTCGACTTTGATCTGCCGGAAGGTATTACCGCTGAGACCCCTACCCAGACTGAGGTTGTGCTCAAGGGTTATGATAAGGCTCTTTTAGGTCAGGTTGCCGCTAAGATCCGTGCATTCCGTGCTCCAGAACCTTACAAGGGTAAAGGTGTACGCTATGAAGACGAAGTAATCGTCATTAAAGAAGCTAAGAAGAAATAACAGGGTGGCATAACATGTTTGACAAAAAAGAAGCACGCATTCGCCGCGCCACTAAATCCCGTGCAAAGATGCACGAGTTGGGCGTAACCCGTTTAGTGGTTACTCGTACCCCTCGTCACATCTATGCTCAGGTAATTAACAAAGATAACTGCGTTTTAGCCTCTGCAAGTACTTTAGAGAAAGATCTTATTAAAGACTTAAAGTACACCGGTAACGTTGAAGCTGCAAAGCTTATCGGCAAGACTGTTGCCGAGCGTGCCATTGCCGCTAAGGTTGAAACCGTAGCTTTTGACAGATCAGGCTATCAGTATCACGGCCGTGTTGCAGCTTTAGCTGACGCCGCTCGTGAAGCCGGCCTTAAGTTCTAGGAGTGCAGCACAATGCAACACAAAGATGAAACTCAAGCTGGCGAACTGCAAGAGAAATTAGTAGCAGTTAACCGTGTAGCTAAAGTTGTTAAAGGTGGTCGTATTTTCTCCTTCACCGCTTTAACTGTAGTTGGTGATGGCAACGGCCGTGTCGGTTTTGGTTATGGTAAAGCTGGCGAAGTTCCTGCTGCTATTCAAAAGGCAATTGAGCAGGCCCGCCGTAACATCAATAACAATATCTCCTTAAACAATGGTACTTTGTTCCATGCAGTTAAGGGCGAGCACTCTGGCTCCATGGTTTACATGCAGCCTGCCGCTGAAGGTACTGGTATTATTGCCGGTGGTGCTATGCGTGCTGTTCTTGAGGTTGCCGGTGTTCGTAACGTTTTAGCTAAGGCTTATGGTTCTACCAACCCAATCAACGTTGTTCGCGCAACAGTTGCTGCTTTAGCTTCTATGCGTACCCCTGAGGCTGTTGCTGCAAAGCGTGGTCTCTCGGTTAAAGAAATTCTGGAGTAAAAAATGGCAGAGAAGAAAACCATCAAGGTTACTCAGACTAAGAGTTCTATCGGCCGTTTACCTAAGCACATTGCTACCTTAAAGGGTTTGGGTCTGCGCCGCATTCGTCATACCGTTGAGCTCGAGGATACTCCTTCTGTTCGCGGCATGATTAACAAAATCAGCTACATGGTTAAGGTCGAGGAGTAAAAGATGTTTCTGAATACTTTAAAACCGGCTGAGGGATCTCACAAGAAATCCGTTCGTGTCGGTCGTGGTATTGGTTCTGGCCTCGGCAAGACCTGCGGTCGTGGTGTCAAGGGTGCCGGTGCCCGTAAGAGCGCTCACAAGCGTCCAGGCTTTGAGGGCGGCGCTATCCCAATGAAGATCCGTTTACCAAAGTTTGGTTTCTGGTCTCCAAAGGCTTCTGTTACTACTGAGGTTACTTTAAACGACCTCAATCGTATCGAAGGTGATGTTGTTGATATGGAAGCATTATTAAATGCACGCCTTATCACCAAGAAAGATCAGTTCGTTAAAGTGGTTTTATCCCGCGTTCCGAACTTCACCAAGAAGATTACCTTAAAGGGAATCGGCGCAACTAAGGGTGCAAAGGCTGCTATTGAGGCATGTGGTGGTTATGTTGAAGAAGCATCCTACATCACCGAAGCTGCTGCACGTTTAGAGGCTTCCGCAAAGCGTTCTGCTGCCAAGCAGCAGGCTCGTCTTGACAAGCTGGCCAAAGATGGCATTCAGAAGCCAGCTAAGAAGACTGCTGAGCAGAAGGCTGCCAAGAAGGCTTCCAAATAATTTAATTTTGGGCATCGAAAGATGCCCTGTAGAGGTTTTGCATGGCAAGAAAATCGCTATTTGATAGAAGTCGCGAAGTAGCGCAACAAAATAAATCCGGTAACGGTGAGTTGCGTTCACGTCTGCTCTTCGTCTTTATCGGACTTGTGGTCTTCAGACTTGGTTCGTATATTCCTGTTCCAGGTGTTAATGCCGATGTCCTGCAGCGTGTTTTCGATGAGCAGAGCGGAACCATCTTGGGCATGTTTAATATGTTCTCCGGTGGCGCTTTAGAGCGTGCTTCCGTGTTGGCATTAGGTATCATGCCTTATATTTCTGCAGCCATTATCATTCAGCTGCTGGCTGTCATTAACAAGAATCTGGCAGAATTACGTAAAGAGGGTGAATCTGGTCGTCGTAAGATTACTCAGTACACTCGTATTGCCACTCTGTTTTTGGCTGCCATTCAGGCTTTAGGCATTGCAACTGGTATTCCTAATATGATGCCAGGACTTGTTGACAATCCAGGCTTTGGTTTTTACTTTGTAACAACTGTAAGTCTTGTCACTGGTACAATGCTTCTGATGTGGCTTGGTGAACAGATTACTGAGCGCGGCATCGGTAACGGTATTTCTTTAATTATCTTTGCCGGTATCGTCGCCGGATTACCTTCGGCTTTAGCTCGTACTTTCGAGCAGTCTCGTCAGGGTGATTTGTCGACTATTGCTCTTTTGATTATTGGCGTAGTAGTTGTCCTTGTGACATTCTTTGTAGTCTTCGTTGAACGTGGTCAGCGCAGAATTGTCATTGAATACGCTAAGCGTCAGATGGGTAACCGCATTTATTCACAGCCTCGCTCTACTTTACCACTTAAGATCAACCTTTCCGGTGTTATCCCGGCCATCTTTGCGTCGTCGATAATTTTATTCCCGGGTACTGTTGTATCTTGGTTTGGTCAAGGTGATAATGCTGTGGCCAATGTGCTCCAGGAAATCTCCATGTTCCTCCAGCCAGGTCAGCCGCTTTATGAGTTGATGTACGCTGCAGCCATCATATTCTTTACTTTCTTCTATACCGCGCTGGTATTTAACCCTCGCGATGTGGCAGAGAATTTGAAGAAGAGTGGAGCTTTTATTCCTGGTATCCGTCCAGGTGAACAGACAGCACGTTTCATCGATAAAGTGATGACTCGTCTGACCCTGAGCGGTTCCTTATACATGGTGTTGGTCTGCCTGGTACCACAGTTACTTATGAACTGGTTTAATGTTCAGTTCTACTTTGGTGGTACTTCATTACTGATTATCGTAGTGGTTAGCATGGACTTCGTTGCACAGCTTCAAAGTCACATGATGAATCAGCAGTACGGCGATATCATGCGTAAGGCAAACCTTCGGAATTATGGCCGTTAGAGTTTTTCACTCTGTTGTGGGAGAAAAAAATGAAAGTTGGTGCTTCAGTTAAAAAGATGTGTCGCAACTGCAAAGTTGTTCGTCGCCACGGTGTAGTCCGCATTATCTGCAGCAATCCTAAGCATAAGCAGCGTCAGGGCTAATGCTTTTGTAAAGATGTCTTGAACATCTTAAAATAATTCTGTATAATCATACAGCTTACGGCACCTAGCCCGTTTACGGCTTAGGTGCCGTTCTGACATGCCAATGTGCACTATAGTGGTTGTTGCGTATCCATTAAACGGGCTTTGCAACAACCGTTGTTTTTAATAGACCTTTAATTAGGAGATCGATAGTGGCCCGTATAGCTGGCATTAATGTGCCTGACCAGAAGATTGCCATGATTGCTTTGCAATCGATCTATGGCATCGGCCCTACCCGCGCTCGCGATATTCTCGCCGCCGTTGGGGTTGAACCTACCACCAAGTTCAAAGATATTGATGAACAGGTTGTAGACCAGATTCGTGCTGAAGTTGCAAAGTTCACCGTTGAAGGTGACCTTCGTCGCGAAATTTCTATGAACATCAAGCGTCTCATCGACCTTGGTACCTATCGTGGCTTACGCCACCGCCGCGGCTTACCAGTTCGCGGTCAGCGTACTAAAACCAATGCTCGTACCCGCAAGGGCCCGCGCAAGAGTGTTAAGAAGTAGGAGACATTAGATGGCTGAAGAAATTAAGACTGCAACTGCTGCATCGGCCACCCGCGTCCGTGGCAAGCGCTCTAAGAAGCAAATTGCTGACGGTGTGGCTCACATCCATGCATCTTTCAATAACACCATTGTAACTATCTCTGATCGTCAGGGTAACGTCCTTTCTTGGGCAACCGCTGGTGGTTCAGGTTTCCGTGGTTCTCGTAAGTCTACTCCGTACGCAGCTCAGGTTGCTACTGAGCACGCTGGAGAGGCTGCCAAGGAATATGGTGTAAAGAATCTCGAAGTCCTCGTAAAGGGTCCAGGCCCTGGCCGTGAGTCTTCTATCCGTGCGCTCAATGCAATCGGCTTCAAGATCACTAACATCACTGATGTTACCCCTATCCCTCACAATGGTTGCCGCCCGCCTAAAAAGCGTCGTGTCTAACCCTTCGAGTTAAATTTCTGGAGAAAGATAAATGGCAAAATACACAGGTCCAGCTCTGAAATTAAGCCGCCGCGAGGGTGTTGATTTATTTCTGAAGTCTGGTGTGCGTGCAATTGACACCAAGTGCAAATTAGATACCGTTCCGGGTCAGCATGGCGCTAACAAGCCACGTTTATCCGACTATGGTATGCAGTTGCGTGAGAAGCAGAAAGTCCGTCGCATCTATGGCGTACTTGAGCGTCAGTTCGCAAACTATTACAAAAAAGCAGCTCGTATGCCAGGTAACACTGGTGAGAACTTACTCAAGCTGTTAGAGAGCCGTCTGGATAACGTTGTTTACCGTATGGGCTTTGGTTCTACCCGTATGGAAGCCCGTCAGTTGGTTTCCCATAAGGCTATTACCGTTAATGGCGCTACTGTAAATATTCCTTCTTATCAAGTACAGCCTTCCGACGTTATTGCTGTTCGTGAAAAAGCTAAGAAGCAGCTTCGTATTAAGGCCGCAATTGATATTTCCGGCCAGCGTGCTTTAAAGCCAACTTGGATTGATGTAGATGTCGACAATATGAAAGGCACCTTCAAGAACAATCCTGAGCGCTCTGAGCTTCCTGCTGACATCAAGGAACAGCTCATCGTCGAGTTGTACTCTAAGTAATTAACGGCAACCCTTGCCAGCACCGCTTTAGTAATGTGGGGTATATCTAGTGTCTGTTGTTGAACTGCTTAAACCTAAGCCGGTAGATTTTACCGAAGTTGGTCCTAACCATGCTCATGTGGTTCTTGAGCCTTTAGAGCGTGGCTATGGTAATACTTTAGGCGTAGCGTTAAGCGGAATTTTACTTAAGACCTTGTCCGGAACTGCAGTTGATGCATTTTCGATCGAGGGGATAAAAGATCAATACAGCGTTAAAGAAGATATGTCCGAATCAATGTTCGAGCTCATCATCAATTTGAAGTTGCTCGGCATTGTTTCGAATGCTCTTCTTTACGAGCCTGTATGGTTGTCGCTTGAAAAGAGCGGCGAAGGTGAGGTGAAAGCTTCAGACATTATTTGCCCTGAAGGTATTAGCTTTGCCAATCCGGATGCTCATATCTGCACTCTCAAAGGTGCCAAGGCTTCGTTGTCGATGAAACTCCGTTTATCTTCAGGAGTTGGCTATGTCATGACTAGCGATCCTAAGCATCTGCCTGCAGATGGTGAGGGCGTTATTCTCATGGATGCCGATTATTGCCCGGTCAGACGCTTCGTTTACGAAGTTGAGTCTGCTCGTGTTGAGCAACGTACCGACTTAGACAGATTGATTATCGATCTGGAAACTGACGGTACTATTACTCCTGAGAATGCATTGATGAAGGCTTCTGACTTGTTAGTTGATAGCATGTCAAATATCATCAATAAAGAGGACATTACTGAGAGAGCTTTAGCTCCATCAGCTCCTCCAATGCCGGATCCAGTGTTGATGCAATTGGTTGATGATCTTGAACTTACAGTTCGTTCTGCCAACTGCCTTAAGGCGGAGAATATCATTCACATCGGTGATTTGGTACAGCGTACGGAAGTTGAGTTACTCAAGACTCCAAATCTGGGTAAGAAGTCTTTGACTGAGATCAAGGATGTTTTAGCTCAGAGAGGTTTATCTTTGGGTATGCGTGTGGCAAATTGGCCACCTCCGGGACTGAGAGTACCAAACAACTAACTTAATAAGAAAGGAATTAGGAAATGCGTCATCGTTTAAGCGGCCGTCACTTTGGCCGTACTGCCGCACATCGTGCAGCATTGTATCGCAACCTCGCTAACGCTCTCCTTAGCTACGAAGTGATTAAAACCACTGTGCCTAAGGCTAAGGAATTACGTCGCTTTGTCGAGCCTTTAATCACTTTGGCTAAGGTTGACTCTGTTGCTAACCGTCGTTTAGCTTTTGCTCGTCTTCGTGATGAAGCTGTTGTAGCTAAGCTCTTCAACGTAATCGGTAAGCTCTCTGCTAACCGTCCTGGTGGTTATACCCGTATCATCAAGGCTGGTTTACGTCCTGGTGATAAGGCTCCTGTAGCCTACATCATGCTGACTGATCGTCCGCAGACTCAGGAAGAAGACAAAGCAGCTGAAGCTGCAGCACCTGCACAAAACGCTTAATATGTAAATGGGCGTGTAAACGCCCATTATGCTTTTAAAGCTTGCCGACTGTATACTAAAACGAGGGTGAAACCTTGGATCAGATCATTGATTCTATCAAACCAAACATCAAGAACGTTACCGAATTATCTCGTTTTGTTTATCGTGTAACCCTTGATCCGTTTGAACCGCATTATGCGCAGATAGTGGGTACAGCAATGCGTCGCATTATGTTATCTTCAATCCCTGGCTACGCTATTACTGCATGTGAGATTGATGGTGTAGTGCATGAGTACAGTGCAGTTGAAGGTATTCAGGAAGACGTGTTGTTGATCCTCCTCAACCTCAAGGAAGTTGCGGTTGCAGTTGAGGGTCTGTTACATGACGACCCAGTACTGGAAATTAAGAAGACCGGAATTGGTCCTGTAACTGCAGGCGATATCATTTGCCCGCATGGCGTCGAAATTTGTAATCCTGATCTGGTGTTATGTCATATCACCTCTGAGGATGTAAATCTTAACATGCATCTGCATGTTTCCCGTGGTCGTGGTTATGTTCCTACAACATCTCATCCATATGTTGAAGGTAGCGAAGACCGTTTCATTGGTAGACTGCTTATTGATGCTATGTATTGCCCGGTTTTGAACGTTGCTGTTCATACCGCACCGATTGATGATGGCAAGGAACAGTTAATCCTTGACATTGAAACCAACGGTACTATTGATCCAAAAGATGCTGTAGGTATTGCTTCTACCATTTTTGCAGATCAGTTAAATTCATTTGTTGATATCCGTGGTTCAGTTGCACCTCAGGAAGATGCAAACTTCAGACCGTTAATTGATCCTAAGTTGATCTGCCCTGTAGAAGATCTTGAGCTCACAGTTCGTTCTGCAAACTGCCTTAAGACTGAAGGCATTAAATATATTGGCGATCTGGTTCAGAAGACCGAAGTTGAATTGCTTAAGACCCCTAACTTAGGTAAGAAGTCCTTAACTGAAATTAAGGATGTTCTCGCTGAAAGAGGTCTGTCTTTGGGAATGCGTCTTGAGAATTGGCCTCCGGCTGATTTGGATGTTTCTCACTAATCAATTTGATTTGAAAAAGGGCTGCGTTGCAGCCTTTTTTTAGGTTCTTCCGAGAATCTGTGGATAGCCCTAATGAAATTGAGATTATAT
>Freddie_p2__coassemble_1328_pt1 | contig 48991 bp, 43 predicted proteins | sample Freddie_p2__metabat2_high_PE_038 | metagenome-assembled genome bin Freddie_p2 | reverse complement strand
GCATATTTAACATTTATAACTTGTATGAAAGCCTCAATAACCTTAGATTTATATTTAAATCAAACAAATGCTTATATTGCAAAATATTTGTGGAGTGAAATATGAACGACATCGGTTTAATCGGTTTAGGCGTCATGGGTAGCAACTTAGCCTTAAATATCGCCGATCATGGCTATAAAATCAGCGTTTATAACTATACCTCTGATTTAGTCGAAAAATTCACACAAGAGCACCCGCATGAAAATGCTTGTGCTTTTACCGACATCAAAGAATTTGTCAAATCCTTAAAATCACCCCGCAAAATAATGATCATGGTGACAGCAGGAGCTGCTGTTGACTCCTGCATTGAAGCATTAAATCCTTTATTAGATACAGGCGATATCATCATGGATATGGGCAATTCAAACTATGAAGATACTCGCAAAAGATGCTCATATTTAAAAGAAATTGGTATTGAGTTTGCAGGTGTTGGTGTCTCAGGAGGCGCAAAAGGAGCTCGCTTAGGTCCTGCCATTATGCCTGGATGCACCAAAGAGGTTTACACAGAGATTGGCAAGATCTTAGAGGATATCTCAGCTAAAGCTTATGATGGCCATCCTTGCTGTGCTCATATGGGCACTGATGGCGCCGGTCACTACGTAAAGATGGTACATAACGGTATTGAGTATGCTGATATGCAGTTAATCTCTGAGACCTATCTGTTATTAAAATACTTAGGAGATTATGACAATCAAAAAATTGCTGATATCTTCCATGAATACAATTATGGCAAACTTAAAAGCTATTTAATTGAGATTGCCGCCGATGTCTTAGCGCAAAAAGATCCTTTTGGAAATGGCTATCTTATCGATCACATCACCGATAGTGCCGGTCAAAAAGGAACTGGTAAATGGACTGCTATCTCCGCTATAAATCAAGGCGTTGATTTAAGTTTAATCGATGCTGCATGTAATGCACGTTTTACCTCATCTCACTTAAAAGAGCGTTTAGAGAGAAGCTTTCGTGAAGATAAAATTCCGGTAGGTAAAACCCATGTAATTAAAGATTTACCTAAGACTTTAGAGAAGAGCTTATATCTTTGCAAAATTGCCGCTTACGCTCAAGGCTTTGTACACTATCATGACGCATCAAAGACCTATGGCTGGGAGCTTGATTTAGGTAAGATTGCCAAAATTTTCCGCAGTGGCTGTATTATTCAGGCAAAATTTTTAGATACTATCTCAAAAGCTTATGAGGAAAATCCAAATCTTTATAATCTTATGGATGCCCCATACTTCCGTGAAGAGATTAAAGAGTGCATGCCTTATGCTCGTGAAGTTTTAGCTGCAGCTGTAGCCTCTGCAATTCCGGTTCCGGCATTGAGTGCAGCTGTAGCTTATATTGATGCGATGAACTCATCTTGTGTTGGTGCCAATATGATTCAAGGTTTGCGCGACTACTTTGGTGCTCACACCTTCTTATATGCAGGCCAAGATAAGCCTATGCACCATGAATGGAAAAAAATGTTTTAAATAATTTTTTATGAAAAAATTGGCTCATCGCCAAAAATTTAAAAAGGGGGTAAGATTTTTCTTAACCCCTTTTAACTTATTAAAATGTCTAATGTTTTTTTAAATTACCCAGAAATTTATGCTTTTAATGTACACGCAAAATTTTAAGTTTTAATTAAATTTAAAAAAAATTAAAAAATTTTAAAAAATTTATTGAACTTTTTTGAATTAGCTAAGTCAAAGAGACATATCGCAAAGATAACAGATTTCATGTCTGACTTGTGCATATAAATCCAATTCCTTCAAGCCCGATCTTAAATAAAGACCGGGCATTTTTTTGCCTTAAATTGTTTATACTTTTTCTTTAAAAACAATCTTTAAGCAATATCCGTTAAGACAGGCTTTTTTAGTTGAAAACAAATTGCCTAATGCTAGATCTTCATTATCTTTGGTCTTTACCAAACACATAAAAGATCTTTCCCATACAGGTACTTTATATTCACCAAAAAGCTTCTTAATTTCTCGGCTAAGATTGCGACTTAAAGGCTTGAGCTTCATACTCCCTTTATAAGAAAAATCTAATAAAACACCATCTTCTGTTACCGGGAAGGCTTCATATTTAATAGAACATTTCTCAAGAGAATACTCAAAGTCACCTAAAACTAAAATTTCCCCTATCTTTAATGGATAAACTCCAAGAGTTGGAGGCACAAAATCAGGCACCACCAAAAGGTAATCTAAATAACGTCTTAAATGTAAATTACCCTCAAGCTTTAACTTTGCAAAATTGTCATGTGTGGCATGAGCAAACTTTAAAGCCTCTAAGACACAGGCATATTCAGGATTGAAAGACATGGCATCCTTTAAAAAAGAACGCAAAATAAAAATTGCTGCAGATTCGTCTTCCAAATCAATCTCTCTAAGATCTAAAGCACAAGTACCATGAAATTGCGTTAAAGCTTTTTCATATAAAGGTTTTATATAGCGACTTGCCAAATCATGCTCAAGTGCACATAAATGACTTGATCTTAAGATTGCCCCATCAATACCTTTAAAGCGCTCTCTTAATAAAGGTAAGACCTTCAAACGCATAAAATTGCGCTCAAACTTCAAATATGAATTTGAAATGTCATAGACAAAATCAAAACCTAAAGCTTTGATGATTTCTTCTATTTCTCTTTTATGCAAATTTAAAAGAGGTCTTACTATTGTTCCGCGCCTATCAGTCTTAATTTCGCTCATTCCTGACAGACCTTCAGGACCTGATCCTCGCTTTAGCGACAGTAAAAAGTTTTCTACCTCATCATCAGCTTGGTGTCCCAGCATTAAAACTCCATCTTGTAAATTCTCAAGCAAAGCGCGATAGCGCTCAGCTCTTGAAACCTCTTCAGGAGACCTGCCATTACCATAAACAATATTTAATTTTGGGGTAATAAACTCGTCGGCATTTACCTTTTTGCAAAGCTCCTTGCAATGCTCATACCAAATAGGATCATCTGCATCCAAGCCATGGATACAATGAACAGCTACTACATGATATTTAGGATTTAACTTGCGCATCTTACAGGCAAGAAGCAAAACTAAAGTAGAATCTGCTCCACCTGAAAGACCTACGACTAAACGAGATTGAGGAATGAGAGTGATAAATTTTCGGGCCGTCTCCTCAAGATAGGCCCGAGCTTTAGATTCTAACAATATCCGTAATGCATTAAACGGTCATATCGGTTTTCAATGATCTTATCTGCAGGTAAGTTCAAAAGTTCCTTAATGTCCGATTCAATGCGCTCCTTTAAGGATTTGGCCATCTCATCATAAGCACGATGAGCACCACCTAAAGGCTCTTCAACAACATTGTCAATTAAGCCTAACTCTTTAAGTCTTGGAGCTGTAATGTTCATAGCTTCTGCAGCCAATGAAGCCTTATCAGCACTCTTCCATAAAATAGAAGCACAACCCTCAGGAGAGATTACAGAGTAAGTTGAGTACTGCAACATATTAACTCTGTCACCAACACCTATAGCCAAAGCTCCACCTGAACCGCCTTCACCAATTACAGTGCAAACAACAGGTACACGCAGAGTAGACATAAGCTTTAATGACTCAGCAATAGCTCCAGCTTGTGATCTTTCCTCAGCACCAACACCAGGATAGGCACCTGGAGTATCAATGAAAGTAACAACTGGCATATGGAAACGCTCAGCTAACTTCATCAAACGCATAGCCTTACGATAACCTTCAGGACGAGGCATACCAAAGTTGCGTAAAGTACGCTCACGAGTATCACGACCTTTTTGGTGACCGATAATCATAACCGGCATGCCATTTAAACGGCCAATACCACCAACAATAGCTTTATCGTCAGCAAAAGCTCTATCACCTGAGAGCTCGTGGAAATCAGTAAAAATGCGGCTTATATAATCTAAGGTATAAGGACGCATTGGGTGACGTGACAATTGGGAAATCTGCCAAGCACTTAAAGAAGAGAAAATCTTGCGAGTAAGCTCAAGATTCTTCTTTTCAAGCTGATGCAATTCCTTTGTAAGATCGAGGTTTGAACTTACATCTTCACTGAGGCGTTTGAGCTCTTCAATATGCGCCAACAGATCCGCTATCGGTTGTTCAAAGTCCAAATAATTAATATTCATATATTTATCCCAATTGAAGCTGCGCAATAACGAAGCAATTTACTACAAATCTTGCTCATTTTCCATATCAGCGCCTAAAGACTGCAAGTGTCTTTTAACAGGACCAAAGCTACGACGATAGCAACTTAAGACCGGCAGGCTCTGTAATAATTCTAAATGTAAAGCTGTAGGATAGCCTTTATGCTTTGCAAACTGATACTCAGGGTAGAGTTTATCAAGTTCCATCATCTGTCTATCGCGCTCGACTTTAGCTAAAATCGAAGCTGCGGCAATTTCAGGAACTCTAGCATCGCCCTTTACAACAGCCTGCATTGCCAATGGTAGATCAGATGGAGTCTTATTACCATCAACTAACATAAGCTCACAGGCTTTATGCATGTTTAAATAAGCTCTACGCATTGCCTCCAATGAGGCATGCAAAATATTTAAAGAGTCAATTTCCTCAGGAGTACACTGTCCTATGCCATAAGCTAAAGCACGCTCTTTGATCACAATTTCCAAAGCTGCGCGTTTTTTCTCTGATAATTTTTTGGAATCATTTAAACCTTCAATAGGTTTATTTGGATCCAAAATCACACAGGCAGCGACTACATTACCCATCAAAGGGCCTCGTCCTGCCTCATCAGTTCCACAAACTAAATGAGTTTTAGGATCGATTGGATAAATCCAAGGTTCAAGCTCTTTTTTCATTAAAGGTGTTCTCCAAATTTAGGCTCAGTTTTATTGCCTCTTTGAGACTTTAAACTGCCACTATCTGGGAGTGTAACCTCAGGCTCAATATCGTGATTGTTAAGCTTTAAAGATTTTAAATTCTCAAGCTCTTCATCTTCAGTTAAATTATTACCGCATGTTTTTACAGTATCCAAAACGGCTGTAGCTGCAATTTCATCAGAATTACAACGAATAGCCTCATGAATTCTGCCAAACTCTTTTTTCATAAGTAAATTATCTGAAGTTAAAAGCTTGATCATTTCATTTGATAAAGCTTCTGCGGTGCAATTCTCTTGAATAAACTCAGAGACAACTTTATGACCGGCAATTAAGTTTGGAAGCGAGAAGGTATCTACCTTTAACATACGGCGCGCCAGTGAAGCTGTAATTGGATTTACCTTATAAGCTACACAAAATGGCACTTTTGCTAAAGTTACCTCAAGGGCCACTGTTCCTGATGTTAATAAGATAGCATCACATGAGGCCATCATATCTAAAGTATTACCTACATAAATTGTAAGTGATAAATCGGGAGCATGTTCAAGCCAAGCATCCTTTAAAAACTGTGCATGGGCATAACTTGGAACAGAAGAAATAAAAACAATATCTTTTAATTTTGATTTAATCAAACGCGCCGCTTGAGCATAAATTGGTAGCATATTGGCAATAACACCATAACGACTACCTGGCAATATACCCATAACCTTGCCTTTGATAGGTTCAATGCTTCTACGATAAAGATCAATTCTCTCGCGAGCATTTTCCTTATCCATAGTAAGCGGAATAGAATTTGCCAAAGTGTGTCCTACATAAACACACTTTACATTCTGTCCATCATAGAAGGCTTTTTCAAAAGGAAGCAAAGCCAAAACACAATCACAGGCTCTACGAATTTTATTCATACGGCCCTCACGCCAAGCCCATACTGATGGACTTACGTAGTGGACTGTAGGAATTCCTGCCTGACGGGCACAAAGCTCTACCGTTAAATTAAAATCAGGCGCGTCAATGCCAATTAAAACACACGGACGAGCCCCCATCAATTTACGGATTATTTTTTTTCTAATACCTATAATCTTAGGTAGATGAACTAAGACCTCAACTAATCCCATTACAGCAAGATCATTCATGTTAGCCTCAGAATTTAAACCTAAGGCAATCATTTTAGGTCCGCCAATACCTATAAATTGGGCTTTGGGATCGTGACGGCGCAAAGCGTTCATAAGCCCTGCACCTAAGGTATCGCCGGAGTTTTCACCGGCGATTAAAGCGTATAAATGAGGATGATTTTTTTTGGTCATAACTATCGGATAATTCCGCGACCGCTTTCTTTTAAGAAATCAACTAAGGGTTTAACCTCAGCAAATTCAGCAGCGATCTCTTCAATCTGCTCAATAGCTTCTTCAATAGTTAAGTGATGTTTGTATAAAATCACATAAGCTTTGAAAATAGCGCTAATTGCATCTTTGGAAAAACCACGACGCTGCAGACCTACTTTATTGATGCCAAAAGGCTTGGCATAATGACCGGCTGCCATTACATAAGGAGGTACATCCATATTTAAAGCGGCCATACCACCTACCATGGCATGACAACCTACGCGACCGAACTGATGAATTGCCGCAAGACCACCAAAAATTACATAATCATCAATAGTAACGTGACCGGCTAAGGTTGCGTTATTTGAGAAAATACAATGGTCTCCAATCTTGCAATCATGAGCTACGTGGGTATTTATCATAAATAAATTATGATTACCTACAGTAGTAGTTCCGCGGCCTTGAACTGTACCACGATGCATAGAGCAATGCTCACGAATCACATTATCATCGCCAATAGTTAAGGTAGTAGGCTCTCCTTTGTACTTAAGATCCTGACAGCCCTCACCAATAGAGCTAAATTGATAGATATGGTTGCGTTTACCAATAGTGGTAGGTCCACGAATAACTACAAAAGGCTCAATAATGCAATCATCACCGATGCTAACCTCGCCTTCGATAATCACATTCTCTCGGATCACTACCCTCTGCCCTAAAGTGACTTTGTCACCAATACGAGCGGTAGGATCAATGCTCAAGTTTTCTATGCTCACAAAAGGCTCCTATGTAATTTTGAGGTTTATCAGTGCTTAGCGCACATTAAATCAGCATGGCAGACAACCTTGCCATCAACAGTTGCAACACCCTTAAAGGAAGCGATGCCGCGTCTTTCTTTTAAGTACTCAACATCAATAACAAGCTGATCTCCTGGAACTACAGGACGCTTAAAGCGGGCATTATCAATGGCTGCAAAGTAATAAAGCTCACCTGGATTTGGCTTACCTACCATGGTAAAAGCTAAAACACCAGTAGCTTGAGCCATAGCCTCTAAAATTAACACACCAGGTAAAATTGGCTTGCCTGGGAAATGTCCTTGGAAAAATGGCTCATTAAAAGTGACGTTCTTGATAGCCTTTAAGGTCTTGTGCTCTGGACTGATGGTGTAGTCAACTACACGATCAATCATCAAAAACGGATAACGATGAGGTAATAAATTCATTATTCCTTCGACATCGATAGTATTTGCAGTATTTATAGTGTCAGTCACTTATTGCCCCCTTCATTATTTCTTATTTTGATCTAATTGAGCCTGCAATGCTGCTACCTGTTCCTCCAATGAGGTGAGCTTATGATACATGTCATTGATATGTAAGGTGCGAGCTGCAGTTAAACGCCATTCTTTATTGGTCTGAGCAGGAATTCCTGAGGAGTAAATACCAGGCTTATCAATAGATCTCATTACCATGCACATACCGCTAATAGTAGTACCGTCACAAATGGAAATATGACCATTGAATACAGAGGTACCACCAATAATGCAGTATTTACCAATAGTTACAGAACCTGCAAAGGTTGTGCCACCGGCAACAGCAGTACCAAAACCAATATGAACGTTATGTGCAATCTGACAGAGATTGTCGATAATTACATTATCTTCAATTACAGTATCATCCAAGGCACCACGATCAATACAGGTACAAGCACCAATCTCAACATGAGATCCAATCACTACACGACCTGTCTGCGGGATCTTAACCCAGATGCCGCGCTCATTGGCGTAACCAAAGCCGTCAGATCCTATCACAGTAGAAGACTGAATCAAGCAGTGTTCACCAATTACACAGTCATGATAAACACTAACGTTTGGATAAATCTTGGTATTATTACCAATCTTTGCATTAGGGCCAATAACAACATTGGCACCTAATTGTACGTTATCACCAATAACAGCGCCTTTTTGAACATAAACATTAGCACCTAAGCTAACGTTTTTACCTAAAACAGCGCCCTCTTCTACACAAGAAGTAGGATGAATTCCTTCACTAATATTTGGAGTAGTATCTAAAAGCTGAGCAACTTTAGCAAAGCCTACATAAGGATCAGCCATTACTAAAACATTGCCATGAGCATGCTCTAAATCGGAAGCTTTAACAATTACAGCATCAGCCTGAGAGCTTTTTAAAAGATGACGATATTTAGGATCAGTTAAAAAACTAATTTCATGAGCTTTAGCTGTTTTTAAATTAGCAACAGCAAAAATATCAACATTACCGTCACCATGAAGCTCTGCATTAAGCTTTGAGGCAATATCTTTTAACAGCATTATTTCTTATCCTTGGCCTTTAAGTCTTTAATAGCCTTTACACGAGAAATAACATCTTTGGAAATGTCAGCTGCGCCGGTTGCATAAACTACAGCTTCGCCACGTAAAACTAATTGCAGGCCTCTTTCTTTAGCTACAGAATCAATTGCAGACTGTACTAAACGACCTAACTTAATGTTTTCCTCGTTAACTCTTCTGCTGTTGTCTTCTTTAAAAGCCTGGGTCTTTAACTGATAATCGGCTCGTAATGCAGCAAATTTTCTTTGAGCATCTACAAGCTCTTGGCCTTTTAACTTAGCCATATCAGTATCAAGCTTACGCAGCTTATCTTCAAGCTTCATAATCTCCTGCTCACGAGGTGCAAACTCTTTTTGTAAACGAACTGCAGTCTCTTTGGCCTGAGGAATTTCATTCATTACATAAGGAATATTTACAGCAGCGAAAGCTAAAGGAGCCTCTTTAGCTTTATCTTGTGCAGCATAAGCTCCATTAACGCTGATTAAAGCAGTCAGAACTGAGGTTAAAACCAATTTTTTAAACATTTTATTTCTCCTACTTTACTAGAAGGTACTGCCGATATTGAAGTTAAAGACCTGAGTACTATCACCGTCACGATCCTTAATTGCTTTGGACAGTGAGAAAGACATAGGTCCAATCGGCGAGATCCAAACTAATGACACACCAGCTGAGGCGCGGTATTCATTAGCTTTTGAATAATCGACATCAAACTCATCGCCGTGGGTATCCCAAAGACTACCTGCATCGACGAAGAAGGAGGTACGAACTTGATTCTTATAGGCCTCAGATACTAAAGGAGCTGGCATAAAGAACTCCAAAGATCCTGCCCAGAAGGCATTACCACCTACAGCTGAATCTGAAGGATAAACTCCCTTATCACCATAATACAAGGCGCGAGGTCCGATGGAGTTGTGGTCAAAACCACGTAACCATTCACTGCTACCTAAATAGAAATTCTCAAAGAACGGTAATCTTTGGTCAAGACCATTTTTAGTGCCATAACCATCACCATAGCCAATCTTGCCACGTGCTGCAAAAACATACTGATGGAAAGTATCTATAGGGAAGTAATGATAGGTTTCGGCTGTAACCTTATAGTACTGCAAATCAGATCCTGGAACAGAAGTATCAATCTTAAATACCTGACGATTACCATCTGTTGGGAATACAGAACGATCTAAGCTATTGTGAGTTAAAGTCAGGCCAAACTTATAGTTAATAAAGCTGCCACTGCGACCATTTTCACCATATTGAGCCCAGAATCTATCTGCCTGCTGGAAAGGAGTACCTAAACTCTCAATATCATTGCGCTCTAAGCCTACAGAATAGTTTATAGACCAAGTCTCGCTTAAAGGATAGCCGGTGTTTATAGCAAAACCTAAAGTATCATTGTTGTAATCTACAACATCACCATCTTCATCAGCTTCGTACTTATCATAGTAAACACGACCACCTAAACTTACGTTATCTACAGTAAAGTAAGGATCGGTATAGCCTAATTCCATGTGCTTGCGATAGTCATTTTCATAAGCTGAAATTACACCACGAGTACCCCAACCAAAAAGGTTACTCTGAGAAACAGAGGCCTGCAGCATTAAACCTGAATCTGTACCAAAACCTACACCACCTGCAATAGCGCCAGTAGGTTGCTCTTTGACATTAACATTTAAATTTACAGTATCACCTGTAGTACCTGCCTTTTGCTGCTGAATATCAACAGTTTCAAAATAACCGGTACGATTTAAACGATTCTTTGATAAATCAACTGCTTCTGATGATAACCAGCTACCATCCATTTGTCGGATTTCACGACGAATTACAGTGTCGTCGGTAGTGGTATTACCAGAAACCATCACCTGAGAAACATAAACGCGTGAACCTGGATCTACGTTAAAGATGACATCAACAGTCTTGTCTTTGTCATTAAATACAGGATAAGCACGGATATTTGAATTTGCATAACCATACTTACCTAAAACATCTTTTAACGCAGCCTCAGTATCATTGATTCTTCTTTGGTTGTAAATTTCACCTGATTTAATATCTAAGGCCTGATTTAAATTTTCACCATACTTTAAAGTATCGCCACGTATCTCAGTTGAATTTACCTTGTACTGATCTCCTTCTTTAATAGCAATGGTTAAATATATACCTTTACGATCAGGTGTCATTTCAACAGATGTTGAGTCAATCTTAAAGTTTACATAACCGCGATCCATGTAATAAGAACGCAGAGACTCTAAATCGGCTCTAAATTTGTTGGAGTCATATTTTTGAGAGGACATGAAGTTCCACCAAGGAACATCATCTCTAAGCTGCATTTGAGCTAAAAGAACATCCTCATCAAAAGCTCTGTTACCTACAATGTTAATCTGCTTAATTTCAGCGGCAACACCTTCGACAAACTCAAACTTAACGTTGGCTCGATTGCGTGGCAAATTGTTAACTACAACATTAACCTTTGCCTGGTACATACCCGCACTGTGATAAAAATCTTCTAATGACTGTTTGATTACAGAAAGTTTTTCAACATTTAAAGGCTCGCCGCTACGTAATCCCTGATCTTCAACAACTTTCTTTAAATTGCTGCTATCCATCTGGGAGTTACCGGAAAACTCAACATCACCTATAGTAGGTCTTTCTTTTACATCAACAATCAAAGTGCCATTATCCATAGATAAAGACACATTATCAAAATCGCCTGTAGCGTATAACTGCTTTAAAGCATACGCTGTATTCTCGGCACTTACCTCATCGCCTTCACGAATCGGCAAAGCCAACAGTACAGCTCCTCTGGCAATACGGTTTAAACCACGGATTTGAATATTATCAACAACCGGACCTGCTGATGCCTGAGCACTTGATGATAAAGCTAAAGTCAGACCTAAAAATAAGGCACTGAACACTGCTGTATTTTTTCTGAAGTTTCGATTTTTCATCTTGATATTCCAAAACGACATCCGTGCTTATAAACCTTTAATATCATTGAATACTGCAAAGAGCATCAATGCCAATAAAAGCGCAAAACCAATACTGGTTAAAAATGACTGCACTTTTACTGAAGGTGCGCGACGCATTATAGCCTCATAGGCTAAAAATAATAACTGTCCCCCATCCAAAATGGGGATTGGCAATAAATTTAAGATACCTAAGTTTACACTAATAGCGGCTAAAAAACTTATAAAGAATATAAAGCCGAAATCAGCACTTTCACCAGCTCCCTTAGCTATAGCTATAGGACCTGAAATATTGTCAGCAGAAATTGATCCACTTGCAAGTTTGTAAGCGGCAACAGCTACTAAAGAACTCATCTTTAAGGTATCTTTTATACCTTTTTGTAAAGCTGCAAAAGGCGAGTATTGTTTAACCTCTCTTAAGCCATCAAGATCTTTAGCGCTAACTCCAACTCCAATAAATGGAGTACTTTTACCAGTACGCTCATTATAATGCATGCTAGGTAAAACTTCGGCAGAGTAAATCTTGCCATCACGCATAACTGCTAAAGAAATTTTACCGCCTAAACTTAAAGCAATTTCATCGGCAACACGGTACCAAGTAGGAGTTTTAATACCGTTTACCTCAACAATACTATCCCCCTTTCTAATACCAGCTTTAAACGCAGGACCATCTTTTGAAACTACGGTTAAAACATTATCAATACGTCCTGAGCAAGGTCTTAGGCCTAAACTTAAAAGAGGACTTTCATTTTGACTTACGTTTAAAGTGCTCGTAGATAGTTTTAAGGTGCGATTTTCATCCTCACCTAAATTACCTGCAACTTTTATTTCAAGCATATCATCTGTTCCTGCATGAGGAATAAGATCCAATAAAACATCAGACCAAGATTTTACCTCTTTGCCGTTGATTGATTTTATTAGATCATATTGCATGAAATTAGCTTGATAAGCTGCTGAATTTGGGACAACATCACCCACTACAGGCTTTATGATGCTAACACCATGCATATTGATGCAAACATATAAAATCACTGAAAGAATGATATTAAAAATAGGACCTGCTGATATGACTAAAGCTCTTTTATAGAGCTTTTGTGCTTGGAAAGAATCTTTGCAATCCTTAAACTCATCATTGTAGTTCTCCCCTAGCATTTTTACATATCCACCTAAAGGCATGGCTGATAGCACATACTCACAGCCATCTTTGCCTTTATGTGAAAAAAGTACTGGACCAAAACCCAAAGAAAAACGTAACACTTTAATACCACAAAGTCTTGCCGTAATAAAATGTCCGTATTCATGCACTGCAATTAAAATTCCCAGGGCAATGACGAAAAAAAAAGCATTCCAAAGAGCACTTAGCATTATATCTCCGCAATAATCTTGCGCGCACATTCGCGAGAACGTGCATCTAAGTCAAAAACTTCATCTAAAGATGTTACTTTAGGTAAATTCATAGAGGATAAAACCTCAGATACGACATTGGAGATATTTAAATAACCAATACGGCCATTTAAGAAATTAGCAACTGCAACCTCATTTGCAGCATTTAAAGCAATGGTTGCCTCCTGTCCTGCTTTGCAAGCTTCAATTGCCAAAGACAGACATGGATAACGCTTAAAGTCAGGAGCTTCAAAACTCAAAGGGCCACTCTTTAAAAAATCAAAATCAGAAGTTCCAGAAACTATCCGCTCAGGGAAACCTAAAGCTACAGCAATTGGAGTTTTCATATCAGGATTGCCCATCTGCGAGATGACCGCACCATCACAATAACTTACCATGGAGTGGACGACAGACTGAGGATGAATTAACACCTCAATATCATCAAAATCTGCATTAAAGAGATATTTTGCCTCAATAAACTCAAGGCCCTTATTCATCATGGTTGCAGAATCAACAGAAATCTTAGGCCCCATTGACCAATTTGGATGACTTATAGCCATCTTAACGGTTACATTTTTAAGCTCATCTAAAGGCTTTGTACGGAAAGGTCCTCCTGAACCTGTCAAAAGAATCTTTTTTACACCATATTTGTGTAAATTGCAGGTGCCTAAAGAACGCTGAATTTCATAAGGAAGACTTTGGAAAATAGCACTATGTTCGCTATCTACAGGTAAAACCTTAGCGTGATGGGCTAAAAGCTCTTTGAAAAAGAGCTTTCCTGACATCACTAAAGCCTCTTTATTGGCAAGAGCAATAATGCAACCTGTTTTAACTGCAGCCATAATTGGTTTTAAACCAGCTGCGCCTACAATGGCTGCAACTACAATTGGAGCTTCTCCATCTTGTGCAATATCTAAAATGCCTTCTTCTCCTGAAAGCACCTCAGCATAAAGCTTTTCATCCTGCAGACGACGCTTTAATACCGCAGCCGCCTCAGCTTTAGCCATAGCTACTCTTTGTGGATGGAAATTTCTTACAATTTCCACCATTTTTTCAACTGATGCTGAAGCTACAGCTGCATGTAATGAAAACTTATCTGGATTTAATCTTATAACCTCAAGGGTACTGGTACCAATTGAGCCAGTAGCTCCAAGCAATGTAACCTTGCGCATTTAGAATAACTCTCCATTTAAAAGCATGCTTACGGTCAAAAATACCGGAATGGCTGCAAGCTGAGAATCGATGCGATCAAGCATACCACCATGACCTGGGAAAATTTTGCCAGAATCTTTAATTCCAACCAAACGCTTTAACATGCTTTCAACTAAATCACCAACTACAGAAAATAAAATGCATAACGGTGCGGCGACTAAAAGTGCAGTTAAATTATTACCATAATCGCCAAATAAACCATAATGCACAAAAATCATCATAGCGATAAGTGCAGTTAAAATACCACCGGCAAGACCTTCCATGGTTTTTTTAGGACTTACACGAGGTAACATTGGAGTTTTACCTAAAAATCTACCGGTAAAGTATGCACCACTATCGGCACACCAAACCAAAGCCATTACAGAGAGTAATAAATAAGCGCCACTATTTTGATCCTGAGCATAATGATGTGCTCTTAACATCAAAGTACCGGCTAAAAAAGGCAGTAACATTAAAAGTCCTAAGATTGTATTTAAACCTTTAAACTTATGCCATTTAGTATCATGAGGATACTTTAAAAGCAGCGGTAATGAGGTAAACCAAACAATGATTCCTGAACAAATTACTGCTTTTAATAAAGAAGGGATGCCCTCTTCAATGTAAAGACCTGGAGGGGCAATAAAGAATAAAGCTGTAGCTGCAAGCATGGCTATAGCTACAAAAGGAATACGGCTTTTATATCCTAATAAAGGGCCCATTTCATAGGCCCCTACCATATAGATAAACAAAGCACCAATAGTGAAGACAGGATAATCAGCTAAAAATAACCATGCCAAAACAGCAATGATTAAAACAATACCGGTAATAATTCGAGTTAACATGAGCTGTCCTTACTCTGAATCTGCGCTGAGGTCATACCGAAACGTCGCTCGCGGTGGGCATAAAAATCAATCGCAGCGTCAAGATCATCGCCACCAAAATCAGGCCACAATTTATCACTTACATAGATTTCACTGTAGGAAGATTGGTAAAGTAAAAAATTACTTATGCGATGCTCTCCGCCGGTACGGATTAGCAAATCAACATCGTCTTTAACGGTTAAAAAATCTTTTAGAAGATTTTCATTTACATCCTCAGGCTTAATTTCGCCTGCATGAACCTTATCCCACATTTTTTTGCTTGCCTGAAGAATATCCCAACGACCGCCATAGTTAGCTGCAATATTAAGCTCCATGACTTTACCGTTGGCAGTTTGTTCCTCTAAGCTCAAAATAGCTTTTTGCAAACTTTGGGAAAAGCGCGAAATATCTCCAATTACCCGAGTACGGATACCGTTTTCAATTAAAGACTTACTTTCTTTTTTTAAGGCTCCGGCAAAAAGAGTCATCAAGGCCTGGACTTCGTATGCAGGACGCTTCCAGTTCTCTGTAGAAAATGCAAATAATGTCAGGATTTTTACGCCACGAGCGGCTGCATGCCTGATGATGTTTTCAACTGCAACAGCGCCTTTTTGATGGCCTCTTACACGATTTAAACCGTGATTTTGGGCCCAGCGACCGTTGCCGTCCATGATGATTGCCAGATGGCGGGGTACCATAATGTCTCCCGCCTTTGAGTTCATATCCATCAAGAGGAGATTAGATTTCCATGAGTTCTTTTTGCTTTGCAGCTAAGATCTCTTCAGTCTTTTTAACTGCAGCATCAGTCATCTTCTGGATCTGTTCCTCTCCGCGACGCTGATCGTCCTCAGAGATCTCCTTATTCTTTTGAAGATCCTTTAAGTCAGCATTGGCATCACGACGGATATTGCGGATTTCAACTTTGGTCTGCTCAACCTCGCCCTTAACAACCTTAACTAAGTCCTTACGGCGCTCTTCGGTTAAAGGTGGTAAAGGTACACGGATTTCAGTACCAGCAACAACTGGATTTAAGCCTAAATCAGACTTCTGAATTGCGCGCTCAACTTCTTTGATTGCATTACGATCAAATACGGAAAGCTTTAAGGTACGTGCATCTTCAACGTTGATGGAGGCAACCTGACGCAATGGGGTCAGAGAGCCATAGTATTCAACCATGATTGGGTCTAAAAGGCCTGGCTGGGCACGGCCGGTACGAATTTTAGCTAAACGGTTGTCTAAAGAAGACAGAGCCTTATTCATACGAGTTTCGGCATCAGTTTTGATTTCGTTTAACATAGGCTTTATTCCTTAATCTGCAACCACAGTGCCTTCAACCTCGCCTAAAGCGGCTCTCATGAAGGCACCTGGTTTATTCATAGAAAATACTCGGATTGGCATATGATGCTCAGAAGCTAAAGCAAAAGCTGTCAGATCCATTACCTTCAAATCACGTTCAATAACTTCTTTAAAGGTTAATCTGTCAAAACGAACAGCATTCGGATCCTTCATTGGGTCAGCAGTATAAATACCATCAACCTTAGTTGCTTTAAGCACTTCGGTACATTGAAGCTCAATAGCTCTTAATACTGCAGCAGTATCAGTGGTAAAGAACGGAGCACCGGTACCACCTGCAACAATTAAGCTAGCACCGTTATTTAAAAGCTCTCGTCCTTGTGCGGCTTGATATTGAGCAGTAATAGATGGAATGCCATAGGCGCTCATAAGAACGCACTTACCACCCTGACGGTTTAATTCCTCGCGCATTGCAAGACCGTTCATGATAGTTGCAAGCATACCCATCTGGTCGCCTGATACGCGGTCAAAACCAGCTTTTTGTAAAGCAGCACCACGGAAAATATTTCCGCCACCGATTACTAAAACTGTTTGCACACCAGCTTTCTGTACTTCACGTATAGCTCTGGCAGTTGCACTTAAGACCTGCGGATCAATACCAAATTCACCATCTCCGCCTAAAGCTTCACCTGAAATTTTAAGCAGGATACGACGTGTTTTATTTTCTGCTGTCATATGCCGGCCATCCATTATTTCTTGGCAGCAGCCATCTGGGCCTGAACTTCAGCAGCGAAGTCCTGGGTCTTCTTCTCAATACCTTCGCCTACTTCTAAGCGAACGAAGGAAACAGCGTCAGCACCGTGCTCCTTGAGCATCTGGCCTACGGAGATTTCTGGATTCATAACGAATGGCTGACCGGTTAAGGAGATTTCGCCGGTGAACTTCTTCATACGGCCTTCAACCATCTTCTCAGCGATAGCCTGTGGCTTGCCTGACTTCATAGCAATCTCGATCTGTAAGTTGCGCTCGTGCTCAACTACGTCAGCTGCTACGTCCTCAGGCTTTACGAACTGAGGCTTAGAAGCGCAAACGTGCATAGCAACGTGCTTAGCAACTTCCTCGTTACCACCCTTTAATACTACAACAACGCCAATGCGCTTGTTGGAGTGTAAGTAAACGCCTAAAGTCTCACCCTCTTTAGCCTCAACTAAAGAGCAACGACGTAACTGAAGGTTCTCACCAATCTTACCTACTAAGGCAGTTAAACCATCAGCTAAAGACATACCGTCGCAAACAGTTGCCTTTAAAGCTTCAATGTCAGATACGGAGTTCTCGAGGCATACACGAGCAGCCTTGTTAGCAAACTCAACGAACTCAGCATTCTTAGCTGCAAAGTCAGTCTCGGAGTTAACTTCAACTAAAGCAACCTTGTTACCCTCGCTTGCAACAGCGATTAAGCCTTCAGCAGCAGTACGGCCAGCTTTCTTAGCAGCCTTAACAGCGCCGCTCTTACGCATAGCGTCGATAGCAGCATCCATATCGCCGTTAGCAGCAACTAAGGCTTTTTTGCAATCCATCATGCCGGCACCAGTGGCGTCGCGCAGTTCTTTAACCATAGCAGCAGTTACGTTTGCCATGTTGTTATTCCTCTTATAAAGCTAAATTCTCAAAAGGCCGGGTATACCGGCCTTTTTACAATATTAAGGTCAAACCCAATTAGGCTATTGCCTTATTGGATAAATTATTCGGCCTTAGCCTCGCCCTCGGCAGCAGCATCAGAAGCCTTCTCAGCCTCAGCCTTGGCCTTAGCCTCAGCCTCTTCACGAACCATCTCGGCACGGGCAGCATTGATAGCCTCGGTAACGCCCTTTAAGTATAAATCAACAGCACGAATAGCGTCGTCGTTACCAGGGATTACGTAATTGACACCATCAGGGTTAGAGTTGGTATCAACAACAGCTACAACAGGGATGCCCAGGTTGTTGGCTTCTTTGATAGCCAGGTGCTCGATCTCAGCGTCGATAACGAATAAGGCATCTGGGAGACCGCCCATATCCTTAATACCGCCTAAAGAACGGTTTAACTTCTCAAGCTCGCGGGTACGTAATAAAGCTTCTTTCTTGGTCAGCTTCTCAAAAGTACCGTCCTGAGACTGGGTCTCGAGGTCCTTTAAACGCTTGATAGACTGACGAACGGTCTTCCAGTTGGTCAGCATACCGCCTAACCAGCGGTGATCAACGTAGAACTGACCGCAAGCAGTAGCAGCAGGACCTACTTTGTCGCAAGCTGCACGCTTGGTGCCTACGAATAAGATCTTGCCCTTATGAGCGACAGTGCTGCTTAAGAAGTTTAAAGCGCCTTCGAAGTTCTCAACGGTCTTCTCAAGGTTGATGATATGAATACCATTACGAGCACCAAAGATGTACTGCTTCATCTTAGGATTCCAGTAACGGGTTTGGTGACCGAAGTGAACGCCGGCTTCCAGCATATCGCGCATAGAAATGGTTGACATTGATAATTCCTCAAAAAATTAGGGTTAAGCCTCCACTGTCCGTATCGCTCCACCGCAAAGCGGCACCCAGAGAGATAGTTTAAAAAGACAGTGTGTGTTTTCTTAACAAAAAAAATACAAATTAGGAAAATTTCCTAACCTCTGTGTAGGTCACACAAAGGCAACATATTTTAACATGATTTACCCTGTATTTTGTGGTTATAAATAGAAAATATCTTAAAAAAAGCTAAATTTGATTACGTGGTAAAATAGCCCTAGAGAAAATTTGATTTGCGCAAGATGTAACCTTAACAAACGCGTAAAATAACCATTTGTTAATAATTATTTTTTTATGCATTAAAATTGGTGGATTCACTTAATGCTGAGGATTTAGGATCATGGATATTTCTTTAAAGTCTCCTTCTGAAATTGAAAAAATGCGCCTTGTAGGTGATTTAACTGCCAAGGTCTTAGAGATGATTAAACCTTATGTAGTAGCTGGTGTTACTACATCTGAGCTAGATGACAGAATGCTTGAATACATTGAAAAAGATCTCAAAGCTGAATCTGCTGATTTAGGCTACCAAGGCTATCCTCGCGCCACTTGTATTAGCGTCAATGAAGTTGTTTGCCATGGAATTCCTTCAGAACACCAAAAACTTCACGATGGCGACATCGTTAATATCGATGTTACTGTAAGAAAAGACCGCTATCATGGTGATAGCTCTTGCATGTATATGGTAGGCAATGTTGCACCTCGTGCCAAAGAATTATGTCGCTGTGCTCAAGAGAGTATGTATGCTGCAATTAAGACTGTAAGACCTGGTAGTAACTTAGCTGACATTGGCGATGCTATTCAGAGAGTTGCTGATCGCTACCGTTTCTCTATCGTTCGCGATTATTGCGGTCACGGTATTGGTGCAGGTTTTCATGAGGAGCCTCAAGTTTTACACTACAGAAATGACTATGACCTTCTCCTTGAGGAAGGTATGTGCTTTACTATTGAGCCTATGATAAACGCCGGTACCTGGAAATGCCGTACTAACCGTAAAGATGGTTGGACTGTAACCACTGCCGACAAACAACCATCAGCCCAATACGAACACACTTTACTGGTTATTAAAGGCGGTTGTGAAGTTTTAACCTTACGTAAGGATGAAAACTTCCCTCGCATTATTACTCACTCATAATATGTACGAAGTTATTGCGGTGCCCCGCAAAATACAAAAAGAGGCTTCTTTTAAACTTGATGATTTTAACTTTGATGAAAATGAAATCTATAGCGTTAAAAACGGTAGAGATCTCATAAAGCGTCATCAAAAATACCTAAAAGAGGCCTTTTTAAAAGGCGCAGATGTTAATGTTTTATTAAAGCTCAATAGTAATAGACTTGATCTGTTACTTACAGCCTTATATGAGCACTTTTCTCTAAATGAATGCTCAAACCTGTGTCTTTTAGCTGTTGGTGGTTTTGGACGTTGTGAACAGTTTCCAGGATCTGATGTTGATCTTTTAATCGCTTATGAAAAAGATCCGCTAGATGAAACTGTAAAAGAGCATATCTCTGAGTTTATCTCCTATCTTTGGGATTTGAAGCTTGATTTAGGTTCTTCTGTTCGCTCCATTAACAGCACCTTGCTTGAAGCCCGCAAAGACATAACTATTAAAACCAATCTTTTAGAGCCTCATTTTATTTGCGGCAATATAGATGTATATAAAAAACTTATAAATGCCGTAAATAATGATGACTTTTGGGATGCTGGTAAATTTTTAGAAGCAAAAATTGAAGAGCAAAAAAATCGCTATCACCAATATCGCGATACAGTCTACTCAATTGAACCTGATGTAAAAAACAATCCTGGTGGACTGCGCGATCTGCAACTTATGCAGTGGATAGCAATTTTAAAATTTGGGGCTAAAACTCCTCAAGAGATGCAAGCTGTAGGTCTTATTACAGGATCTGAACTTGATGAATATCTTGCCTGTCGCGACTTTTTATTTAATGTTCGCTATGCTCTTCATTGCAATGCAGCTCCCTCTCAATACAACCGTCTGACATTGGATGTACAAAAGTCTGTCGCTTTTGATTTAGGATATGGTAGTGAAGGTAACAAACCTGTAGAGCTTATGATGCGCTCTTTGTTTAGAACCTTACGCCGTGTCCGTGAGCTTAATAATATTGTCCTTATGCAGTCTGAACTGATGATTACAGGTCATATTGGCAATAATTACGCAAATCCAATTTTCTTAAATTCAAGTTTTGTCGAACGTGGCAATTTAATCGATGTTATAGATCATGAGATCTTTAAAAACGATCCGCCAAAACTTTTATCCTTATTTTTAACTATTGCCTCTCGCGATAGCATTACCGATATTCACGTAAATTGTATTAGAGCTTTAAGAGAAGGCCGACGCAGCTTTAAACATTATTTAATTGAAAGTCCTGAATGCCGAGAGATTTTCAAAAAAATCTTGTCAAATCCTCATGCTTTATTAAAAGCAATTCCTCTTATGCATGAGACACGAATCCTTTCGGCCTACATGCCTCAATGGGAACGCATTGAAGGTTTAACTCAATTTGATATGTTCCACTTATTCTCAGTTGATGAACATACAATTAGAGTTTTAAAGAACCTTTTATCTTTAAATGAATCTAAAAACCCTGTTTTTAATTTATTTAAAAACGTCTATAACAAGATTGAAAGCCCAGAACTTTTAACCTTAGCCGCTCTTCTTCATGATATTGGTAAAGGCTGTGGTGGACATCATGCAGAAGTTGGTGCAGCTGAGGCGGAAAACTTTTGCCAAATTCATGGATACTCCGCCTATGCGACCTCAATGGTGTCATGGATTATTAGATCTCACCTGCTATTTTCAACCACCGCAACCAGACGTGATATCTCCGATCCTGAGGTAATTTCTTCTTTTGCCTCACTTTGCAAAGATGAAGAGCATTTAAATATGCTCTATTGCTTAACAGTTGCAGATATCTGTGCCACCAACGATCGTGAGTGGAATTCTTGGAAAGAAACAATTTTCAGACAGCTTTATAACGCTACATTGCGCGCCTTAAATCAAGGTGAGTCTGATACTTCAAGACAAAGAGCACTTATAGTCCAAAATACTCAAATATCTGTAAAAAATATTATAGGACCTTCTTTTAGAGCTGATTTAGAGCGCTATATGTCGCAATTTCCTCAAGGATATTTTATTCACTATAGCCCAGAAGAAATTGCCTGGCATGCCCGTAACGTTATACGTTTTAATGATGCAAATAAACCTTTAATTTTGTTTGCTCAAATTCCAAATATTGGTACTGAGTTATTTATCTTCTTTAGAAGTAATTCACCGGCATTTTTTGGCAAAATAGTTTATGCCATGGCGATGAAACAATTAAATGTTTTAAGCGCCCAAATTTTCTTAACTCACAACCGACACATTCTGTGCACAATTAAATTTCAAAATCAAAAGTGCCAACACGTAGACAATGAACGTTTAAACAGATTAAGAAAAACCATTTTAAATGGTTTAAATAACGACACTCCTTTGGAAAATTTACCTAAGGTATCTTGTTCTTTATTCCATGTACCAACCAATATTTCATATATAAAACATCAAGGAACAAAACAAACCTTTATTGAAATTTCAGCCTTAGACAGCCCAGGTCTTTTAGCTAAAATTGGCATTACTCTTGGAAAATGTGGTTGTCTCATTTCCGCAGCCCGTATTGCCACTACCGGCGAAAGAGCTGACGATTTCTTTGCTATAACTGACGAAAATGGACTGCCGCTTGATGAAAAGCAACAACAAATGCTCTCCTCGGCCTTACATAAGGTTTTAGATGGAATTGATGAGAAAAGTTCTAGCTAAAATCATCTTCTAGACTTTCATCTGGAAGCTCTTCTCTATCATAGGGGAAACTTAAAAGTGCGTTTGTCTGTACGACAATCGCTGTTCCCTTTACAAATCCTGCTCGCCACGGCAGGATTTTTCCTCTTTTAACTAAATCATCAACATAATTTGACAATTTAAAATAGTAGTCTTGCCATAGTGCATTTAAATCAGCAAGAGTTTTGGCATCATCAGCACTTACCTCAACTATTGCATCTAAACGATTATCAAGTTCCTGAGAGTAAACTCCATAAGCCTTATTAGCCTCATAATCGCAAATATCATCATCTTTACTTGAGATACACTGACGCATCAAAAAATAGTCGCCAAAGCCATATTCGCGATAAAGTGAAATTAAAGCCAATCCAAGATTTGATCTTGGATTTTCTCCTACAGCATCATCAATGCTATCTGTAAAAAATACCGATGAGTTCCAAGCTTTAGCAAAAACATCCCAAGCCTCTTCTACAGCTTTAAAATTTTCAGTCTTAAGACCTTCTCCTCTCAATCCTGCATAAATTCCTTTGACGCAGTCATTTGAGGAAAAATAAAACTCCTCTCCATTAGCACCATCAAAGAACGAGCAAGTTTTTTCTAAAAAGTCCTCCGTAATGGTTTTATTATCAGTGCCTTGCCTAAATTCATTTTCAGGACGCAAAATAATCCCGCGAGGTTTTCCTGCCAAACGCCAAATGCGCATTAACATTGTTCTATATATAACAGGACGCAAAGCCTGTGCCTGTTTCATATTTGGCAATATCGCCTGCAACTCTCGATAAAACTCAGCCCAAGCTTTAAGCGCCTGTTCAACTGCCTCTTTTGACTGTAAAGAGCTTTTAAGACGCCTTAAAAGGACCGACATGTATTTAAGCTCTTCCATCTCATAACGATTGTCGATGTCATAAACTAAGGTTGTAGGATCGCTTTGGCTGTTTTTGATTTCGTAATAAGAATTGGTGAAACTTGAGATGTGTTTTTTTGAAATGAGAGCATATAAAGTAAGATACCACTCCTCACCATTGGCATAAAAATCTGAATTCACAGCACCACTATGACTTAGATTTACCGCCTCATTCCACTTTTTCATATAGCGCTCATAAAGAGAATCATCACCATTGAAAAGAGCATTTAAAAAAGATAAGAAACCAGTACCATTTTGTTTGTAGAAGCGATCTAAGGCAAATTTACAGCCTGAAGTTAAATTAAAGCGCCTCGTTCCTGCTTTTGAGACTCTTGTACAGAGACTATCTACATCTTTATCAAAATTTTTATCGTAGTATTTTTCACGCGGCCACAATATTGAAGATAAAAGTCTTTGACTACACGAAAAACCATTATTTAGACATAAAGCTGTGCATTCTGAGGCAACTTTTCTTAAAGTTAAATCAGCAGATACCATCGGCACTTCAAATTTTTCAGGTAATCCCAAATAGTCTGCATCGCTTTTATCAAAAGTAAATGTTAAAAAGCTACTATCTGGTAAATCGGTTAATAAATTTTCATCCACCTGAAAATCTATCGAGTTTCCTTGGACCTCACCGTAGGCTATAGTATCTAAACTATCTGAATTAACCTTAACCTGAATTACCATATCAGAAGGAGAGGGATTATCCAAAAGCAAAGTAAAACGATGATCATAACGTAACTGACGCGTACACATCACCGTTTGCAGCTGGGTCTTTCCCTTGGTATTGATGAAAGCTGACACCTCACTTTCACCAGTAGGGTAATTTAGCTCACCTATCTCCCACATTGAAGAGGCATATGAAGCTTCGGCAAAGAAGATTGAGCCTAAAAAAAACAGGATCTTATCTATATTTAGCATAGTCTAAATTTATTCTCTCAAACGCGTTTAGTATACTCCTCAAATATTCTCACTCATACAATATTATTTTATTGAATATCAAATATTAACGTTAAGTTAAAAATTTTTTGCATTTCTTTTGGCAATAAAAAAACCCGGCATAAAGCCGGGTCTTATTTATTGCATTAAAGCTTAACCACCAAAGTTATCAAAGAGGATGTTATCGTCTTCAACACCTAAAGAGTGGAGCATATTAACTGCAGACTTGGTCATCATTGGAGGTCCGCACATATAGTACTCACAGTCCTCAGGGTTCTTATGATCTCTTAAGTACTGCTCGTAAAGTACGTTAGCAATGAAGCCAGTTAAACCAGTCCAGTGATCCTCTGGCTGAGGGTCAGATAAAGCTAAGTGCCAAGAGAAGTTTGGATGCTCTTTAGCCAGCTGATCGAACTCGTCGTTGTAGAAGCACTCAGACAGAGAACGAGCACCGTACCAGAAAGAGATCTTACGCTTGGAGTCCAAACGCTTTAACTGGTCGAAAATGTGAGAACGCATTGGGGCCATACCGGCACCACCACCAATGAATACCATTTCGTTGTCGGTATCGCGGGCAAAGAACTCGCCGAATGGACCTGAAATAGTAACCTTGTCGCCAGGCTTTAAGCTCCAAATATAGGAAGACATGATTCCTGGAGGAGCTGAAGGGTTGGAGAACGGAGGTGTAGCGATACGAACGTTCAGCATGATAAGGCCCTTCTCTCCTGGGTAGTTTGCCATGGAGTAGGCACGGATGGTTGGGGTATCAACCTTTGAAACCAACTTATCAAAACCAAAGTGCTTAAATGCACCCTGGAACTGAGGCTCAATATCGAAGTCCTTATAGTATACAGTGTGAGCTGGAGCTTCGATCTGGATATAACCACCAGCGCGGAATGGAACTTCCTCACCATCTGGAATACGCAGACGTAACTCTTTGATGAAGGTAGCAACGTTGTGGTTAGAAATAACCTCACATTCCCACTTCTTAACACCGAATACAGAAGCTGGTAATTCGATCTTGCAGTCGTTCTTTACAGTGACCTGGCAAGCCAAACGCCAACCTTCTTTAATCTGACGCTTAGAGAAGTGTGAATATTCGATAGGCAGAACGTTGCCGCCGCCCTCAGTAACCTTAACCTTGCACTGACCGCAAGCACCACGACCACCGCAGGCAGAAGAGACGAAAATGCCCTTATCGCCTAAGATGTTCAGGAGCTTACCGCCTGCTTGGCAGGTCATGGTAAGTTTAGGGTCGTCGTTGATGCCGATAGCGACATCACCACCTGCTACCAAGTATTTCTTGGCAACAAGAATAAGGGCGACCAGTACGGCGACGATAACGACAAACATTACGACGCCAGATACAATTGTTAACATGTATCCCCCTTAGAGCTGAATACCAGAGAAGGACATAAAGCCGATAGCCATAAGTCCTGCAGTGATAAAGGTTAAAGGCAGACCACGCAAGCCAGCTGGAGCGTCAGAATACTTAAGTTTCTCACGAATAGCAGCAAGCAGGACGATTGCCATAGCCCAAGATGTACCGGAACCGAAAGCATAAACTACGGATTCGGCGAAGTTATACTCGCGTTGTACCATGAAGGATACACCTGCGAAGATAACGCAGTTTACAGTGATGAGCGGCAGGAAAATACCTAAAGCAGCGTACAAGGATGGTACGTACTTATCGAGGAACATTTCCAGAATCTGAACTAAAGCTGCAATAACACCGATATAGGTGATGAAGCTTAAGAAGGACAGATCCATGCCCTGCATCAAAGCATCAGGCTTTAAAATGTACTCATTGATGAGGTTGTTAACCGGAACGGCTAACATCTGCACCATGATAACGGCAGCACCTAAACCTGCGGAAGTGGTAACTTTCTTGGAAACGGCCAAGAAGGTACACATACCGAGGAAGAAGGCTAATGCCATGTTCTCAATAAAGATACTCTTAACGAGTAAGGACAGATAATGTTCCAACATGATTAGTAATCCTCCCTGTGAGTGTCATACTCGAGAGGCTCTTGCAGATCTTTACGGAAGCACTTAACTAACCAGATAAGGCCACCAACTAAGAAGAATGCGCAAGGCGGCATGACTAACAGACCGCATGGTACATACCAACCACCATTGTTAACAGTTGGTAAAATGGTCATACCAAACCAAGTGCCAGAACCAAAAATCTCACGAATAGTAGCAACAATGCACAGAACTAAAGAATAGCCGATACCGTTGCCTAAACCATCCATTAAAGATGGAAGTGGTGGATATTTAAGAGCAAAGCCCTCGGTTCTACCCATAACGATACAGTTAGTAATAATCAAACCGACGTATACGGATAACTGCTTGGACAGATCGTAAGCAAAAGCTCTTAAGATCTGATCAACAATGATTACCAAAGATGCGATGATGGTCATCTGGGCAATAATACGTACAGAACCTGGAATAAAGTTACGTACGCAAGATACTGCCAAGTTGGAAATAGCAGTAACAGCAGTTACTGATAAACCCATCACGAACGCAGTCTTCATGCTTGAAGTTACAGCCAAAGAAGAGCAGATACCTAAAACCTGAATCATTACCGGGTTATTGGCAATGAGAGGTTCTAAGAAGCTTTCCTTGAGGCCAGGGATCTTGGCGTCACTCATTTAATAATCTCCCCCTTGATTAAGTTCTTGAGGAACGGCTGATAGGCATCGCCGAGCCAGTAGGCTGCGGTATTGTTGACACCATTGGAAGTCAAAGTAGCACCAGAGAGAGCATCGATTTCGAAGTCCTTGCCCTCACCTTGGTGATCGGCGTTCTTGGTGATACGGAACTTGTAAGCACCAGTTGCGTCATTGATCTTCTTATCAACCCAGAAAGCCTGCCAGCGAGGGTTTTCAATTTCGCCGCCTAAGCCCGGGGTTTCACCATGGGAGTAGAAAGTAACAGCCTTGATAGTATTGCCGTCAACTGGATCAATTGCTACATAACCGTAAACAGTAGACCACAGAGCCTGACCATAGAATGGGAGGATTACGCGGACAACATTACCATTCTCATCTTTAGAGAAGTAAATAGGCATGTACTTGGAGTGAGAACGAATACCAGCACGGTCGTGATCAGCTGCAATAGCAACAGAGGTCTCAGGCTTCTTTGCCAGGGAAGCAAAGTTATAACCATCAATCTCAGAAGCATTTACAGCATCATCAGCTAAAACGCCAGCATCGACGTCTAAAAGATGAGCTTCGATGTGCTTGGCATAAGTATCAGCTACAGAGCCTTCAACGTCAAAGCCAGAAACCTTAAGGATATTGACCTGACGATCGTTAGCAATTGCAGCAACCTTGAACGGATCAAGAGCAACAACAGCACTTGAAACGAGCACAGAACATACCAGGCAGAAAGAAATAATAATGACAAACGTACCCAGTACGGAGTCTTTATTCAGCTTTAGCACGGGCAAGTCTCCTCTTGATATTACGCTGTGCGCTCAGGTAGTCAAACAACGGAGCCCAGCAGTTTGCAAACAGAATAGCAAGCATCATGCCTTCTGGGTATGCAGGGTTAACGGTACGGATCAGGATTACCATGACACCAATTAAGATACCGAAAGCCCACTTACCTGAAGAAGATAATGCGCTAGATACAGGGTCAGTTGCCATGAAGACAGTACCAAAAGCAAAGCCACCTAAAACGATGTGCCATGCAAAAGGCATTGAGAACATGTGGTTGGTCTCAGAGCCAATCAGGTTGAATAAAGTAGAGGTGAGGAAAGCACCAACTAAAATAGCCAGCATGATTCTCCAAGAGGCAATACCACAAGCTAAGATGAAGATAGCACCGATGATGATCATTAAGGTAGAACCTTCACCGATGGAACCTGGGATGTTTCCTAAGAAAGCATCCATCCAGCCAATAGCCTCGCCTGAGACGTTAACTAAAGCTTCTCTGCCACCTTCTGCCCACTGAGCTAAAGGAGTTGCACCGGAGAAACCGTCTACTGGAACCCAGCAATTGGTACCAGAGATAGAGGCCGGATAAGCAAAGAACAGGAAAGCACGACCTGCTAAAGCAGGGTTAACGAAGTTACGACCAGTACCGCCGAACATCTCTTTACCAATAACAACGCCGAAGCTGATACCTAAAGCAGCCTGCCATAAAGGCATTGAAGGTGGAACAATTAAAGCAAAGAGAATAGAGGTAACGAAGAAGCCTTCGTTGATCTCATGTTTGCGAACTAAGCAGAATAAAACTTCCCAGAAAGCACCAACTGCGAATACAACCAGGTAAATTGGCAGGAAATAAACTGCACCAATTACCATCTTGCTGTAAAAGCCTGCATCAGCACCTAAAGAAGCACCTAACATCTGTGCAATTGCATAGTGATAATCAGCGCTAAAAAGTGCATAAGAGGCGTTGGCAATATCTTCGGCATTAGCCATAGAAGCGATAGCTGCAACAGTCTGGTTACCAACGTTAAACCAGCCCCAGAACATAGCTGGGAAAACTGCAAGCCATACTAAAATCATGATGCGCTTTAAATCGGTAAAGTCGCGAACATGAGTTCTGCCGGTGGTTACTCTGCCTGAGCTGTATAAGAAGGTGAAAGTACCTTCATACAGAGGGTAGAACCAAGAAAGAGCTCCTCCCTTCTCAAACATCAGAGAGAATTTCTTCATAATGTCCAGTAACACTTTAACTAACCCTCCACTTCAATCTTAGTTAAGCTTCTGCGAAGCAAAGGACCGTAGTCAGTCTTGCCAGGGCATACATAAGTGCAAAGAGCAATATCTTCCTCAGATAACTCTAAGATACCTAAAAGCTTGGCCTGATCAACATCGTTGATGTCAATAGCACGCATCAGCATGGTACCTTCAACGTCGAAAGGCAGAACCTTATCAAAGTTGCCGATAGGCATGATAGGACGCGGGCCGCCATTTAAAGCGGTGTTGAAAGTGTACTCAGATGGTTTAATGAAACCTGAGACGAAAGCACGAGTGATGGAGTGACGCTTAAAGCCTAAGCCCATCCAGTTCTGTAAGAAGAACTCGTTTTGGTTACCCTCTTCAATAAGAGCGATACCCTGATGATAACGGCCTAAGTAAGCAAAAGGACCCTCAACGCGGTTGCCCCATAATACGGTACCAGAAATGATACGAACACCGTGCTCAGTCTTCTTAATCTCATCGGCAGATACAAGCTCAGTTACGCTTGCGCCCTGAACGGTGGCGATAAGACGAGGATTGGTGGCGCATGGACCTGCTAAGGCAACAACTCTACGGTTGTAGTACTCACCTTCAACGAATAAGTGACCAATAGCAATTACATCCTGATAACCGATGTGCCATACAGTCTTCTCTTCGCTAACTGGGTCGAGATAATGAATATGAACGCCTGGTAAGCCTGCAGGATGAGGACCAGTAAAGACCTCTTCTTGAACATTGCTAATTGAGCTTGATGGTAAAGATTTCTCGTTCTTGCAAACGAAAACCTTAACACCAATACGGCTTAATACGCGAATACCATTGGTGAAAGCCTCAGCCTCGCTGTCAATAATGACCTTAGCATCAGCAGCCAAAGGATTGGTATCCATGGCAGTTACAAAAATAGAGTGCGGTAAAGAGCCGATCTGCGGTACCTTGTCGAAAGGACGAGTACGGAAGGCAGTCCACATACCAGACTCAACAAGCTCGCTTACAACCTCTTCACAGGAGAGCTCTAAAAGCTTGTCAGCAGGAGTCTTTTTAAACTCCACGCTTTCACCGTTATTATCTACTTCAATGACCAATGACTGGAAAGCACGACGAGCACCTCTGTTTACGGCAACAACTTTACCGGCAACAGGAGCTGTGAAACGAGTTCCAGGATTTTTCTTATCTTCGAATAGAACCTGACCTTTCTTGACTTGATCACCGGGTTCAACAGCCATCGATGGACGTAAACCGATGTAATCACTTGCTAATAAAGCAACGTGCTTTACCATCGGACTGTCACTGATCGACTGCACCGGCTTGCCGCCAATTGGCAGATCCAATCCTTTTTTGATGTTAATCATAGACGGTTCCAATTTTAAACATAAGGGGGATTACTCCACCGATCGACCTGTTTACGTTCATCCGAAGATAAAAGCTTTAGGCCGATCCTCTGATGGTACAGACAGGTATACGCCGAGGATTTTATCATAAATAGAAAGATAAAGGGGCGCTAAAAGCAAATGTTTAGATCTCCGTCCAAAACCTTAGACGATATTCAATACTATTGATGCAAATGCATTTAATGCTTTTAGTTTTTAAATAAAAAAGCTTAAAGACGTGTTTTTTTTAATGGAGCTACCCAAAATAGCAATATTAAGCCTGGTAAGGCCAAAGCAGTACACAAAAAGAAGAAACGCTCCCAACCTAAAGCATCAACAATAAACCCAGTTGAGGCGTTACAAAAAGTTCTAGGAAGCGCACTTAAAGAGGTCAAAAGTGCAAACTGTGTGGCGGTAAATCTTGGATTAGTTTCTGCGGCTATAAATGAGACAAACGCAGCTGTTCCCAAACCTACACCTAAATACTCACCTAAAAGGACTAAAGAAAATAACCAAACTGAAGGAGTATGCTCCCTTCCGGCATATGCTAAAAGCATAAAGCCTGCAATAGTGACCATCTGCACTAGACCAAAAAGCCATAGAGCTTTATTGATACCAATGCGCATCATGATAATGCCACCTAAAAGAGAACCCACAACGGTAGACCAAAGGCCTATATTTTTAGCGACAATACCAATAGTTGAAAGGTCGTAGCCTAAATCAATATAAAAAGGTGTAGCCAAAGCTGTGGCCATGGAATCACCTAATTTATAAAAAAATACAAATAATAAAATTAAAAAAGCATGCAAGAAGCCTTTTCTGCTGATAAATTCAGAAAAAGGCAAAACCACCGCTTCATATAAAGTTTTAGGAGCTGTCTTGTTTGATTTTTCTTTAAATTTTAAAGTAAGAAAAAAGCCTGGTAACAGACAAAAAGCGGTAAAAATAAACACCAAACTCCAAGGCAAGAATCCATCTGCCAAAATTAAAGCAATGCCTCCTGGAATTAAGCCTGAGAGTCTATAGGCATTTACGAATATAGAGTTACCCATACCAAGCTCTTTATCAGAGAGGATCTCACGCCTATAGGCATCAATCGCAATATCGTATGTAGCTGATAAAAAAGCTATAAGAAAAGCTACAAAAGAAATAACATAGATGTCATATTTTGGAGTTAAAAAGCCAATAATGGCTATAAAGAAAATTAACAGCGCTTGTGATAAAACCATCCACCCTTTGCGACGCGACATGCCCAAAAGACTAAAACGATCTAATAAAGGCGCCCACAAAAATTTCCAAGTATAAGGAAACATTACCAAAGACAGGACGCCTATGGTACTTAAAGATAAACCTTCAGTGCGAAGCCAAGCTGAGAGAAGACTTAAAAGGACATAAAGCGGCATGCCTGAGGAAAAGCCCACTACCGCACAAATGCCCATTTTGCGGGAGAAAATCTCCCGCAATAGTTCTGATTTCACCACTTAATCGCGGAAATTTTCAAATTGTAATGGCTGGTCGATCTTTGAGGATCTTACAAGTGCAATTGCAGCTTGAAGATCATCTTTTTTCTTGCCACTTACACGTACAGTGTCGTCATTGATTTTGGCATCAACTTTCAAAGAAGTATCTTTGATGATTTTGCAAATCTTTTTGCCTAACTCTTTATCAATACCATCTTTAAAAGTTACGCTTTGAATAGACTTCTTACCAGACCGGGTAACATCACCAAAGGAGGCTGCAGTAGCTTCAATACCACGCTTTATAAGCTTTTGACGCAAAATGTCATCCATTTGTTGGATCTGAAACTCCTCAGGAGCTTCAAGTTTGACACTGTTGTCTGCCTTATTGAAAGTAAATGAAGCATCGGTACCGCGGAAATCATAACGTGTGCTTAACTCACGAGAGGCGTTATCAACAGCGTTTTGAACTTCATCTTTCTTAAGTTTTGAAACAATATCAAATGATGGCATAAAATATCCCTCCCAAAATTAAAGCATTGACTTGCACAAATTATAAATTCCCTCAGCATCAAGCTTTAAGTCATGAAGAATATGCTTACGGGTATCTTCCATTAAGAAACGATCAGGTATACCTAAACTCTTAACAGAAACATCAAATTTATTTTCACAAATAAAAGTCGCAATGGCCTCACCAATACCGCCTAAAAGAGCCCCATCTTCTACAGTAATGATGTGTTTATGAGTTGCACAAACATCTTTTATAAGTTCTTTATCCAAAGGCTTAACAAAGCGCATGTCACAAAGAGTGATATCTAACTCTTCACAAACTTTAAGGTAGTCATAAACCATAGGACCAAATACACATAAAGCAATATTTTTTCCACGGTTGATAATACGACCTTTACCAATTTCTAATAGTTGTCCTTCCTTATAAGGATCTCTATCTAAAACAGCTTTATCACGAGCAAAACGAACTACTGCAGGATGGCCTAAGGCATAGGCTGTATCCATCATTCTAAAGAGTTCATCATAACTTGATGGTGTCATCATAACGATATTTGGTACTGTACGCAGAAAACTTATATCGTATACACCTTGATGAGTTGGGCCATCAGGGCCAACTACACCACCACGATCAATTGCTAAAACAATTGGTAAATCTTGAATTGCAAAGTCATGAATTACACCGTCATAAGCACGCTGTAAAAATGAAGAGTAAATATTAACTATAGGACGCAAGCCTCCTGCAGCCAAGCCTGAGGCAAAAACCATTGAATGTTGCTCTGCAATTCCTACATCAAAAAATCTATCTGGAAAATCTTTGGCAAAATCACTCATGCCGGAGCCTACACGCATAGCCGGAGTAATTGCTACTAATTTTTCCTCTTTTTTCGCCTTTTGGCATAACCACTTACCAAAAGATGCTGAGTATGAACTTGTTGCAGGCTTTGGACTTACCTCAATACCATGCTCAGGATCAAAGACTGGAACACCATGATAGCTAATAGGATCTTCCTCAGCCGGGGCATAGCCTTTTCCTTTGGTAGTAACAATATGTAAAAACTGCAGACCATCTAGCTTTTCAATATTTTTTAAAATTGAAACAAGGCCTTGAACATCATTACCATCTACAGGGCCTATATAATTAAAGCCCAACTCCTCAAACAAAGTACCAGGCATTACCATGCCTTTAACATGTTCTTGAGCACGCATCGCAAAATCATGAATGGCCGGTAATGACTCTAAAATCTTACGACCGCCTTTGATTAACTTTGCATAATGAGGATTAGCTATAAGGCGCGATAAACTTTGAGCGATAGATCCTACATTTTTAGAAATACTCATCTCATTGTCATTTAAAATGACAAGCATATTGAGATCTTTTGTAGATCCTGCGCAATTTAAAGCCTCAAAAGCAGCGCCTCCTGATAAAGCGCCATCACCTATTACAGCTACAACTTGTTTTTTTTCTCCTTTAAGTTTTGCAGCCATTGCAAGACCTAAAGCTGAACCTATAGAAGTTGAGGCATGTCCTGTACTTAAAAGATCGTACGGAGTCTCCCCTCTCCAAATAAAAGCATGCAAACCATCCTTTTGACGAATAGTCTTAAGCTCTTTTTTGTGTCCTGTTAAGATTTTATGCGGGTAAGCTTGGTGGCCTACATCCCATACAATCTCATCTTTAGGGGTGTCAAATACATAATGAAGGGCCACCGTCAAATCAACGACAGCCAATCCTGAAGCTAAATGGCCTGAGGTCTGACTTACAGTATCTACAAGGTAAGTACGGATCTCAGAACACAAACGCGGTAAATCCTGAACATCTAATTTACGTAAATCTTCAGGATTATTTATAGTATCTAATAAAGCAGTTTTATCTGCATTCATCCGTTAGTGATCTCTTGAGACAGCAAAAGTTGCAAATTGAGCGAGAATATTGGTGTCATACGGTATTTCATTTAAAGCAGCAATAGCCGTATCTGCACAGGATTTAGCAAAATCCTCAGCATTTTTTAACCCTAAAAGTTTAGGATATGTACTCTTATCCAAATTCTCATCAGATCCTTGGGTTTTACCCATGATCTCAGTATTGCCGATAACATCTAAAACATCATCCCATACCTGAAAGCCCAATCCTACGGCTTTGGCATAGTCATCAAGATGTTTTAAAGTTTTTTCATCAGCACCAGATGCAATAGCGCCAAGCTTTACAGCACAACGAATCAAAGCACCTGTTTTTTTTGAGTGCAGAAGTTTTAACTCTTCAAGACCTATGCATTGATGCTCAGACTCCAAATCAATAGCCTGTCCACCACACATTCCTAAATATCCTGAAGATTCTGCTAATACATGAATTAAGCTACCGATATTTTCTTTTGCAAAACCACTTTTAGGATCAGAGATAAACTGAAAACCTAAAGTCTGCAGGGCATCACCTGCTAAAAGAGAGGTGGTTTGGCCAAACTTAACATGCACAGTAGCCTTGCCACGACGCAGTTTATCATTATCCATCTCAGGCATATCATCATGAATTAAAGAATATGCATGAATGCATTCAACTGCGGCTGCAGCGTAATCTAAGATTTCAGGCTTTTGTCCTAAAGACATGCCTGTTGCATAAACTAATAAAGGACGCGCACGCTTACCACCTAATAAAAGGCCATAACGCATAGCTTCCTTTAAAGACTTTGCATCATCGTCAAGTGAAGATACATACTCATCCATAAAGGAAGTGACCCGATTTTGAACCCAAGGGGCAAATTCCTTAAGCGACTGCATCATTATTCATCCATCTCCTCAACGCTGATACCTTGAGCCTGCGCGGCTTGAGCGCGCGCCTGCTCTACTTTTTGCGTCATCTCATCTAAAGTTTTTTTACATGATAACGCCAACTGCATGCCCTTAGCATAAGCGGCAATTGCCGCATCCATATTAAGCTGACCGTTTTCAAGCGAAGAAGTTAATTTCTCAAGCTCATTTAACCGATCCTCAAGCGAGGACATGCTGTTTCTTGCCATAATTACCTCTATGAACGCAAGGTTGCGCCAAACTTAGATGCACATTCAGAGACAATCTTTTCAGCTAAGGCATCAATAGCCTCATCCTCTAAAGTACGCTCTGGATCCTGAGCAATTACGCCCAAGGCAATACTACGTTTGTCACCTAAAGAAGCATCTTCGAATACGTCGAAAATTACAACCTGGCGAACGATCTTACCACCGATATCACGAATATGAGCACAAAGATCGGAGGCATTTACATCCTTGCTTACGACAAAGGCAAAATCACGTCTTACAGCTGGGAACTTAGAGATACCCTCATATACAGGAACATCGCGAGTCTCAAGAGCTTCACGCTTAATCTCAAATACAGCTGCAGTATGTTTTAAACCTAACTGCTTTAATACTTGAGGATGTAACATACCGACAAAACCTACATACTTACCATCTAAGTAAATATCAGCGCTCTGACCTGGATGTAAGGCCTTGTTTTCACTTCTTACAAAGCTAAAGCGATTAAATCTGCAAGTAATGCCTAAGAGATTTTCAACATCACCTTTAATGTCGAAGAAATCAACATTTCTTGAAGACTCATTCCAAGACTCTTCATAAACAGGGCCTACTGCAACACCTGCAACCATCTTCTCTTGTAAAACGCCGTTTTCAGCATTTTCAGAAGCAATATAACGTAAACCTTGCTCAAATAAACGAACACGCTTTTGCTGACGATTTAAGTTATAACGACAAGCTAAAATTAAACCAGGAATTAAGCTTGTACGCATAGAGGAGAGCTCAGGAGAGATTGGCATAGTAAGCTTTAATGGCTTAATGTCAGAGAATACCTCTAAAACTTCAGGATCTGTAAATGAATAGGTGATAGCTTCGTTATAACCTAAAGAGGTTAAACAAATTTGAATCAATCTATCAGATACAAACTCTTCTTTGTCATGAACAATTTCAAGAGTATTTACAGGGGTCTTGTTTGGAATATTGTCATAGCCGTACATACGAGCGACTTCTTCAATCAGATCCTCTTCAATAGCGATATCGAATCTAAAGGAAGGAGATACAGCCTTAAAGCCACCTTCAATAGCCTGAGGTTTCATGCCTAAGTGAGTCAGAATGAACTCCACTTGCTCTTTTGGAACGCTAATGCCTAAAACCTTCTCTAAATGAGATAAACGTAAGGTAATAGAATTGTGCTTTGGCAGATTCTCAGAAGAAACCTCTTCACGGATTGGACCTGCATTACCACCTGCAATGTGAATTAACAGGGCAGTAGCTCTCTCCATAGCACGTCTTTGACCTTCAGAATCAACACCACGCTCAAAACGATGAGAGGCATCAGTATCAAGACCATACTGACGAGCACGGCCCTTAATAGCATCAGGAGAGAAGAAAGCAGACTCTAAAACAACATCAGTTGTATTCTCATCAATACCAGAGTTCTCACCACCAAAAATGCCTGCAATTGCAACAGGGCCCTTGGCATCTGCAATAACTAAAGTATTGTCAGAGAGTTTAACCTCTTCACCAGATAAAACCTTTAATGGCTCATCCTTTAAAGCTTTACGTACAACAATCTTCTCATTTAACTTATTTAAGTCAAAAGAGTGTAAAGGCTGGCTATACTCGAGCATTACATAATTTGTAACATCAACAATTGGAGATACTGCACGAATACCGCAACGACGTAATCTCTCAGTCATCCACAATGGGCTCTTGGCCTTCTGATTTACACCACGAATAATACGGCTTAAATAACGAGGGCAAGCCTCTTTATCTAAAACCTCTACAGGCATTACATCGTCGATGGTGTTTTCAACAGCAGGAACTTCTTTTTCAACAAATTCCTGACCAATTAAAACAGCAGCTTCGCGAGCAATACCATAAATACCTAAGCAATCTGGACGATTGGTGGTTAAATCAACGTCAATAATGCTGTCGTTTAAATCAAAGTAGTCGTGAATATCAGTGCCCAAAGGAGCATCTTCTGGTAACTCAACGATACCATCAGACTCCTCAGCCATACCTAACTCTTTTAAAGAGCACAGCATACCGTAGGACTCAACACCACGCAGTTTAGCCTTTTTAATATGCATGCCATCGATATGAGCTCCAATTCTGGCAAAGCAAACTTTAAGACCTTCACGGCAATTGTGAGCACCACATACAACCTGAACTAACTCACCACGACCATCATCAACTTGAGTTACGTGCATGTGATCTGAATCAGGATGAGGAATGCAAGAGACAACCTTTGCAATGACAACGTTGTCAAAATCGCCACAAGGAGCTTTTAAAGAGTCAACCTCTAAACCTGCCATAGTAATCTTATCGGCAAGCTCTTGAGCGGTTAAATCATTTGGGACCCACTCGTCGACCCACTTTTTATTGAATAACATAATCTTTAACTTCCGAAAATTTTAATGCAGAGCTTTTAGGCAAATTGTTTTAAGAAACGTAAATCGTTCTCAAAGAAGGCACGCAGATCATTTACGCCATAACGTAACATTGTAAGACGCTCAACGCCCATACCAAAGGCAAAGCCTACATAACGGTCAGTATCAATGCCTACGTTTTTAAGAACATTAGGATGGACCATACCGCAACCTAAAACCTCTAACCACTTACCACCTTTACGTCTTAAATCTACTTCAGCTGAAGGCTCGGTAAATGGGAAGTAAGAAGGTCTAAAGCGAACCTCAAGCTCTTCTTCAAAGAAGTTAAGCAAAAATTGATTCAAAATACCTTTAAGCTCAGCAAAAGAAGTGTGCTCTTCTACTAACAAGCCTTCTACCTGATGGAACATTGGGGTATGGGTCATATCGTAGTCATTACGATAAACACGGCCTGGAGCAATAATACGAATTGGAGGTTGTTGCTTTTCCATAGTACGGACCTGAACTGAGGAGGTCTGAGAACGTAAGAGCAAGCCATTTTCCAACATAAAAGTGTCATGAGAGGCACGAGCTGGATGATTTGGAGGTAAATTTAAAGCGTCAAAGTTATGGTAGTCATCTTCGATCTCAGGGCCACCTACAACGCTAAAGCCCATAGAACCGAAAATTTCTTTAATACGCTCAATAGTGCGACTTACAGGATGTACGTTACCACATTCCTGACGACGACCTGGTAAAGAAATATCTACAGTTTCAGACTTAAGCTTTTCTTGCATTAAAGCATTTTCAATTTCTGCTCTACGCTTTTCTACAGCAGCAATAACGGCCTGCTTGGCCTCATTGATAACAGCGCCGCGCTCAGGACGCTCGGCTGCAGAAAGCTTACCCAATTCACGCATAAAGGCGGCAAATTCACCTTTTTTGCCTAAAAAGTTGACTCTGACGGCATCTAATTCTTGTAAATTCTGTGCATTGGAGGCTGCCGCCACGCCGTTATTTTTGGCTTCTTCTAGTTTGTCCATTTTGTTACCAAGTAAACTGAGGGCACCATTGCCCATAAGATGATCAAAGTCCGTGTTACGGCACAGCTTTAATCTGTATCATTTATGATATATCTGGCATCAATGCCTGATTTTAAAGCTGCAGGCGTAAAGATCAAATGTTCAATTAAACATTATCCCATGATATAAGTTATCTGACAATTTTTTTACCCATAGCTTTTTTTCGTATCATCATTGAGCAAATATTTGCATATAAGAATGTATTTTATGCTTTTAAGGCACTTTTTAAGAAAATTGTCAGCTTTTGTGCCTAAGTCTTTTTCTTTAGTTAAAATAATCGCGTCTTATTTCTGACCTGTCATAGGAATATACTGTGCGTTTATTCAATCCTCTAGAGCTTTCTATAGCTAAGTGTTGTAGCTTTTCAAAAAGCTCTCATAAATTTGCCTCTTTTGTAGCTTATCTTTCATCTGCTGGCATCACTATTGGTGTCGCAGCTTTAATTGTTGTTTCTTCCATCATGGGTGGTATGCAACAAAAACTTAAAGACGCAGCTTTATCAGGAGTCCCGCAAATTACAGTTGAGGCTCCTTTAGATAAAATACCAAAACTTTTAACTTTACCGCATGTAATTGCAGCCTCACCTTTTATAAGAAGCCAAGTTTTATTACAAGCACCTTCAGGAATTATGCTTATAAATCTCAATGGCACTGATCTTGAGAAACTACAATTAAATAAAGGAGTTTTTGAAAAAGATCTAAATTTAGGAAAAATTCCTGAAAAAGGTAGTTTTGCATTAAATGCACAAACTAATATTTTCTTTAAATTAAATCTACTTTTAGGTCAAAGTGTGCGTCTTATAAGTACACAAAATGCCAGATACACTCCAATGGGGCTTGTACCGTCACAAAGACTTTTTTCTCTTCTTTACTACTCCCCTTCTGTACACAGCTCACAAATACCTGAGGCTTTGGGAAATTACGACGATGTCAGAAGACTTTTAAGATATAAAAAAGCTCCTGAAACTTTAAGGTTATGGTTATCAGATCCTTTTTTAGTTGATGAAACAGCAAAAGCTTTAGATGAGCAAAACTTTAAATACAACGATTGGCGATCTTCTTTAGGAGAATTTTTCAAAGCTGTAGCTTTAGAAAAACTCTCTATGAGCATTATGTTAATGCTCATAGTTGTCGTTGCCTCTTTTAATATTCTTTCGGCATTAACTATGATGGTAGGCTCAAGACTTACTGATATTGCTATATTAAAAACTCTGGGCCTAAGATCAAGACAAATTCTCAAAATTTTCATGTATATGGGTGTCTCTTATGGATTTATAGGATCTGTTTTAGGCACAATCATAGGCATTCCGGCAGCATTTGGTGTTGCCAAAGTAATGAGTCTTTCTCAAGGCTCTTTATTACCTGTAAGTATCGATTTTTTAAATATTTTCTTAATTTTCTCAGGCAGTCTTTTTATGAGCATCATCTGCACTTTGTATCCGGCAATTCGTGCAGCTAAAACTGATCCTGTAACCCATTTGGCCAGAGGTTAAAATGCAAAATATATTATTAAAAGCAAGAAACATTTGTCGCAGCTATACTGAAGGCACCATCAACACCCCTGTTTTACATAATGTAAATATAGATATTTATGCCGATGAAATTACCGCTATTATTGGCAAATCAGGATCTGGTAAAAGTACTCTTTTACATATTCTAGGAACCCTCGATAGCCAATCTTCAGGTGAAATTTATTTTGATGGCATTGAAATTAGTAAATTAAATGCTAAAGAAAAAGCTGAATTTAGAAATAAAAGTTTAGGTTTTGTATACCAATTTCACCATTTATTAGGCGACTTTTCGGCACTTGAAAATGTCATGATGCCTCTTTTAATAAGTCACATGCCACTAAAAGATGCCCAAAAACGCGCCTGTGAATATTTAGAAAAAGTAGGTCTCTCTCACCGTTTAAAATATAAGCCCTCAGAGATGTCAGGAGGAGAACGCCAGCGTGTCGCTATTGCCAGAGCTTTAGTAAATCATCCGAAACTTATTTTAGCTGATGAACCTACTGGCAATTTAGATGCTAATAATGCCAAAGCCATCTTTGATTTATTTTTCTCTTTAGTAAGAACTGAGCATGCTGCGGTGGTAATGGTTACTCACGATGATTCTTTGGCGCAAAAATGTGACCGTATATATAAGATTGAGGATGGATGCGTAAATGTTTAATGCTTTCAATCTTAAAATGGCCTTGCGTTTTTTAAGATCAAAACGTTATGGCGCTTTAGCAAGATTTATGTCTATAGCCTCAATTGCAGGAATTGCCGCTGGAGTATGTGCTCTAATAATTGGTTTATCTGCAATGAATGGCTTTGAATTTGAATTAAAAAACCGCGTATTATCTTTAATTCCATCAGCCACCATTACAAGTGAGTCTGGTGGTTTTTCTGATATTAAATCAGATATAAAAATGCTTGAAAGTACCAAAGGGGTTATTGCTGCATCAGGTGTGGTAAGCCTTGAAGGTGTATTTTCAAAAAACCAGGATTTTGCCCCCGCCGCTTTAATTGGCATTGACAGTGAAAAAGAAATCAAAGTTATTGATTTTGAGCGCTTTATGAGTTGTAAAGCAAATGCTTTAGCTCAAAATGAAGATGAATACCCGGTAATTTTGGGAAATGGTATTTTAAAAAAACTAAATCTTAAAATTGGTGATAGCGTTGAGTTAATCACAATTGATAAAGGCTCTTTAGAAAACCATTTATCATCCCCAGCAAAAGCCACCTTTAAAATTGTCGGTACAATTAAAACTGGCGGTCAAATTGACTCTGCCTTAGCCTTTACCAATTTAAAAAGTGCTTTGAAAATTTCAGGTCTTAAATCTCCTGATAGTATCCATGTCAAAGTTTCAAATATGCTCTTAGTTGAAAAGACTCTTGAAAATTCACTTTTAAACTTTAAAGAGCCTGTAAAACTTACCTCCTGGATGCAAAGTCAAGGCAAGCTTTATAAAGATATCAATTTAATCCGCAATATTATGTATTTGGCCATGATTTTGGTTATGGCAGTAGCTTGCTTTAACATTATTTCCAATTTAATAATGTCAGTAAGCGAAAAAAGCCGGGAGATTGCTATTTTGCTTACCATGGGTATGAAAAAACAGCAAATTACTGCCATTTTCACTTTAATGGGATTTTTACAAGGTTTAAGATCCACTGTAATTGGCGTGGTTTTAGGTTGTTCTTTATCCTATTTAATTACTCCATTTACCTCTAACTTCAAAAACTACTTTGGCTTTGAGCTATTAAACGAGAATATTTACTTTATAAACTTTATTCCATCAGTTCTCTCATTTACTGATGTTTTAATTGTTACAGTTTGTTCTCTTTTAATGAGTATCTTGGCAGCCCTATATCCTGCAATCAAAGCCTCAAAAATCTCTCCTGCAAACGAACTTTCTTTATAAACTATATTTTCCTGATGTAAAACATCAGGAAAAATTTTCTTTAAAAAACATCTGTGATTTTTCATTTATGCTAAAGTCTCAGCATAATTTAAAATTCTAAATTAACTTTAAAATTGCTTTTATAGTGGAGATCATCATGAAAAAAGCTTTAGTTGTTTATGCAAATGGCTCTGAGGATATGGAAGTTACTGCTGTAACTGATATTTTAAATCGAGGCAAAGTTAAAGTTATAAAGGCAGCTGTAGCAAAAGATGGTGTTGAGGTTACCTTAGCGCATGGGACAAAGGTTATTTGCGATGAGAATATCGCCTCTTGCAATGATGTTTATGACGCTATAGTTATTCCAGGCGGATTAAATGGCGCTAATAATTGCCGTGACTGCGATGTTTTAATTGAGAAGCTTAAAGAACAAAAATCCCAAAAACGCATTGTTGCAGCTATTTGTGCAGCACCTGGATTTGTATTAGCTCAAAAAGGCATCATTGATAATGAGCGCGCTACAGGATATCCAGGATGCGACGGCAATATTAAAAACTGCACTCACAAAGGTGTTGAAGTTTCTGAAGATAAAATCATCATTACCGGTAAAGGCCCGGCTTTTGCAATTCCTTTTGCCCTCGAGATTTTAAAAGCTTTAAATGGGGATGATTGCATGAAAGCTGTCGCCTCAGGCATGCTTTTAGATATTTAAAAAAATAAACCTCGCACAAAGGCGAGGCTTTATTAAATATACTATTTATTGCTTTTTAGGACGCCATACCTTTACGTTGTGGTGTCCCATTTCTTTAAGCTGACGAGCTTGCATCAAACTCATTACGCCCTGGTCGCAATATAAGGCATAAGTCTTAATCTCATCTAAAGAGGAGAAATCCTTGGCGGTGCGATAAAAAGGCATAGTAATTACTTGATTGCTTTCACAATTTAATGGAGCCTTTTCCACATCATCAGGGGCTCTTACATCTAAGATAACGTCTCCTGGATTTAAAAAGTCAACGACCTCAACCTCAGTTTTAAGTCTATTGGCATCTTCCGGGACCTCATCAATATTGATAACTTTAACAGAGTCAACAGCTTTTTGAACCAAAGCGTCAACTTCCATCTTAGCCTCTTCTTCCTCAACAAATTCCTTTTCAGGACAAACGTTTGGATGATCTGAGATTACACCACAATACTCAGGCATGCTTTCAGCAAAGCCGATAGTACCAATCTCACGGCTCTCATCAACAATATCCTGCTTATCTGCAGTAATTAAAGGACGCATTAACAGAACATCGCAAACATCATCAATATGAGTTAAATTTCTTAAAGTTTGAGATGAAACTTGGCCTAAGCTCTCACCTGTAACTAAAGCTTCACACTTAAACTTTTTAGCTAATATAGAGCCTACACGCATCATCATACGTTTTAAAATAACGCCGCGAACACCGTGATGAGTCTTCTCTAGGATTTGACCTACAATCTCTTCAAAAGGAACGGTAATAAAGCGAACTTTATGAGATGAAGCATAACGATCCCAAATAAAGTAACTCTCTTGCTTTACACCAAGCTCATGGGCAGTACCACCCATATTAAAGAACAGATAGTTTACCTTACAACCTCTGTGAATAACTTTATAAGTAGAAACACCACTATCAAAGCCACCTGAGATTAAAGATAAAACCTGACCTTGAGATCCTACAGGGTATCCACCTAAACCGTAAATTCTCTCGCCTGAGATATAAGCTCTATCATGCTCAATTTCAATATGAATAGTAACTTCAGGATTATCAAGGCATACACCTTTATTTGGGTAATAAGCCTTAAATTTACCACCGATGACTCGCTCAGCTTGCTGGGAATTAAAATCATGATTTCCACGACGCTTAATTCTTACAGCAAAAGTATGTCCAACAATCTCAGGACCACAGATATCTTTTACCGCATCAAATAAAGTATCTAAAGAGGTAAATACAAACTCACGAACCTCCATAAAGGAGTGAATGCCTGGGATGCGCTTTAACTCGTGAATAGCATTCTCTCTTATAGCATTTTCATCTAAAGTGTCAGAGGTGAAATTTGCAATAATCTTATCCCACTCACAGATTGCACTTACCTGAAAATGATGGTGATTTGCTACATTTGATAAATTCTGTCTTACTAATTTAATAAGACGAGTACGGACAGGTTTGCTCTTAATAGAGATTTCAGGAAACAGACGGATGATAAATTTCATAAGCGATAAACAAAAGAATAACGGACAAAGCTTCGCTCTGTCCGTTTTTTAAAGAAAACTATAAATTAGTGCTTGCAGCAGCAGTGATGCTCTTGAGATTCCTCATGATCGTTACAGTGACACTTATGATCTGCATTCTTCTCATGGCAGTGGCACTTGTGATCCTCATTTTCCTCATGACAACGGCAATGATGCTCTTCGCCTTCTTCATGATCATGGCAGCAGCAGTGATGCTCTTCACCCTCTTCGTGATCATGGCAATGGCAATGATGTTCCTCAGATTCCTCATGGTGGTGACCGCAGCAGCAGTGGTGTTCTGCACCTTCTTCATGATGGTGGTGATGACCACCACAGCAACAATGATGACCATGATCTTCACTTGGGCAATGACCACCGTGATGAACATGACCATGAGCTAACTCCTCTTCAGTAGCCTCACGAACATCCTCAACTACGATTAAGAAATTTAAGGTCTTACCTGCTAATGGATGATTACCATCAACGATAACCTTGTCATCTTTAATTTCTTTAACTACAACAGCCATAGGGCCATTATTAGAATCAGCCTCAAATACATTGCCTACTTGGACATCAAAATCACCAAATAAAGCACGATCAATAGTCTGAACTAAAGCTTCGTTAATCTCACCATAAGCATCAGCTGGGTTTAAAGTAATAGCAAACTCATCACCCTTTTCATGACCATCTAAAGCCTTCTCAAGGCCTCTTACTAAATAGCCATGACCAATTAAAGCCTCAACAGGCTGACCTGGTTGAGTTCTGCCTACAACCTGACCTGTAGTCTCAGTTACGGTATAACTAATAGTGGCAACTGTATTACGTGAAATTTTCATAATGTTTCCTTGTTTACGCTGCTGACTTGACGCTGTAAATTACGATTTTCAGCAGTCTGTGTAAAGAGAGGCACAAAACCTGAAGGTGCCGGTTGCCCCTGCAGGCGTTCATAATCATGAGAGATAAGATTAGCTTTTTGAGCTTTAAGCAAATTAAGACAATCATCAGCAGCCTTACCTTGATCGTCAAAAGCAAAAAACTCATCATTAACAGCTTTAAAAACCGCACAATGCTGTGGTTTTTTGGCGCTAATTTCTAATACATATCCATCATCGGCAATATCTTGTCTGGTATTAAATGTAGCTAATACTTTATTTGAAAAAGTAATATCACAACCTTCAAAACCTTGATTTAATATGCCACATGAAGACAAGAAAGAGGCGCTACTTGCAAATTCTTTTAAAGCAGAATCTAAATTATTATCAGAATTATCTTTGGCTAAGGTTTCACTTTTATTATCTTTTACATCACTTAAAGAAGCTGAATTAGCAGATTCTTTATTAAGTAATAAAAAGCCATAAATGCCCATACATAAAGCAATTACAACTAAACACAAAAGACGGAAAACAGAAACTCTTCCATCATTATTGTAAATTGGGTGAAACATAAGTCATATCTTGATGAATTCTGATTATTTTACTCTACTTAAGCGATTAAAATATGGCTTTGCATACATGCTGCAAATACGCTCTCTGAGCTCTCTTGGATATGAATTAAGTCTATCCTCAAACTTCTTTTTATCCTCAGCACTTACATTTTCAGTTACGCCAGCTGAAATTAAAGCGCTTGGATACATCTCATAGTGATCGTAAATAAAGCCATCTATAAGCGCACAAAGCTCTTCTGCTGTATCAAAGCCTTCGGTAATAGGTTCACCGCAAACTAACTTAACATGGCCTTTTTTATGGGCAATACCTCGAATAATGGTCTCAATATCCTCATACTTATCTTTGGTATATTCGCCATTATTACGCTCACGAATATCAAGCTCTCTGGCCTTTGCCAAATCATTTGGATCAAACTCATAAGTAATTGCTACCGGAACAATCTTAAGAGATTTCATATAATCGGCAAAAGACATTTTAAGAGTACGTCCATAAAGTCCTAACATCTTCATTACCGCACTCTCAGCCTTATCATCACCATCTTTAGAGCGGCCTTCACGTTCTGCAATCCACACAGAATGACCTTCTTTAACAGAAAGACCTATATAACAAGATAAGTGATTTAAAGCTTTAAGTTTATCTCTTGGTGAGACTACAGAACGCTTTACAATAAAGCTCTTATTTAATCTCATAAGAGATGTTGCAGCTGGTAATCTTAAAAGATTATCACCTATAGCAATACGTACTGTATCAAGATTCTGACGGTATAAAGCAATATCTAAAAAAGCAGGATCTAAGGCAATATCACGGTGATTTGAAATAAATAAATAGCCTTGATTAGGATCTAATTTTTCAAATCCTTCAAGCTCCAAGCCATCGGTGGTGGTAGAAATTATGTGGTTCATAAAATCTGCAACCTGACGCTGGAACTCATCGATTGTCTTAACTTTAGAAATTTTATGCTTCAAAACGGCTTTTACAACCGGTTTTAACATAAAAGCCAGATGTTTTGACAAAATTGGATAGCGGAATTTTAAAATGCTATCGATTACAGTTTTGTCCTGTACAATTTTATTAAGTTCAGCCTGGACCTCTGCGTCAGTACATGGTCTTATATCATCAAAAGATGGATCTGCACTACTCAGGCAATCATTCTTTAAATTTTGTGTTTGCATAAAATATATCGAAATGAAAAATTTGAGGTATTGTAACAAAAATACAACATCTCTGCCCCCAAAATCCCTTAGAAAAAGCCTTTATTAAAAAATATTTTATTTTAATAATAAAAAAAACCCGCCAATTTTAGGAAAAAGGCGGGACAAATTAAGACTTATAACTTTCTAAAACTAGTGTGAAGGAATGTACGGTACACGGTACTCGTCAAAACCTTCAAAAAGTTGTGGCTCTTCTTTTCTCAGACGAGCAATCATAGGTTTTGTAATCAATGTTACGCCACCTTCTGAACGATAGAAGCGTTTTGCATCAAGTTCAGGATTCTCACCTACAATTAAATTACGTGGCAATTCTACACCACGGTCTAAGATGACCTTGGTTAAACGGCAACCACGATGAATAATGCAGAATGGGCAGATTACAGACTCAGATAAGAAACTATTGGAGTGTACACGTACAGAATGGAACATTACTGACTGGTTAACAGAAGAACCTGAAATAATGCATCCTGAAGAGCATACTGAATTTCTTACAATAGTTGAGGTGCCGTTAATATCCTGAACAAATTTTGCAGGCGGATTTTGTGGCTGATAGGTCCAAATAGGCCAATCACTATTATAAACATCAAGTTGAGGCTCAATGGAAGCAATATCCATATTAGCCTCCCAGTAAGCATCAATAGTACCAACATCACGCCAGTAAACTAAGCTCTTATCACCACGGTTACGAATGCAAGATTGAGCAAAGTTATGGGCATGAGCTTTACGCTCTTTAACTAAAGCTGGAATAATATCCATACCAAAGTCACGATGAGAACCTGGATTTTCAAAGTCTTTTTGCAAGATGTCATACAAGAAATCAGCATCAAAGACATAAATACCCATGGAAGCTAAACTCTTAGTCTCATCGCCAGGCATTGCAGGAGGATTTGCAGGCTTCTCCATAAACTCAGTGATCTGATTGTTTTGATCAACACTCATAACACCAAATGCAGTAGCCTTTGATCTATCAACTGGAATGCATGCTACAGTTACAGGTGAACCATTGCGGATATGATCCAAAATCATATTGGCATAGTCCATCTTATAAATATGATCACCGGCTAAGATTAAGATGTACTTAGGTCTGTGATCTTTAATAATGTCAATGTTCTGGTAAACAGCATCAGCAGTACCTTGGTACCAATGTTCCTCATCAATACGCTGAGATGCAGGTAACAGATCGATATACTCATTAAATTGGTTACGTAAGAAAGACCATGCTGACTGTAAGTGACGCAGTAAACTGTGGGACTTATACTGAGTGACAACACCAATTCCGGTAATACCGGAGTTTACACAGTTAGATAAGGCGAAGTCGATGATTCTATATTTACCGCCAAAATAAACTGAAGGTTTTGCGCGAGTGTCAGTCATAGCCTTCAGGCGACTGCCGCGACCTCCAGCGAGCACTAAGGCCATTGTTTGTTTTGCAACATCACGGGCGTTTTCCACTTGTCCACCTCTTATAAATTTAGCTAATAATAAATATATGTCTTTACGATATATAAATTATGCGTTCAAAAAATTTTACTTTATACATCAAAAAATAGTTTTTGGGATCCAGTTCAAATCCTAGTACTACTCATATCTAAAAATAAAGCCTAGCGCACATATTGAGCACATTTATTTTTTGTTTCACCAAAATAAGACATTTGGCACAATTTCTGAGTTAGCAAAAATTTTTTTCTAAACCTATTTATTAGCATAATTTTTATTTTATATAAAAAAACATTAATTATACATTTATAAGATTTACCTATTTGTCAAATTTATAGCTAAGCTTTTATCTTTATAT
>Freddie_p2__coassemble_1293_pt1 | contig 69667 bp, 58 predicted proteins | sample Freddie_p2__metabat2_high_PE_038 | metagenome-assembled genome bin Freddie_p2 | reverse complement strand
GTTTGACAGCCGATGGTGACTTTAAATGTTCTACTGTAAATGACATAGGCCACCCTATAAGCTTTATAAAATACGCTCGAATATAAAAATGCAATTAAATAAAAACCAACAAGAGGCTGTCGATTACATTGATGGCCCTACTTTAGTTTTGGCAGGAGCCGGTTCTGGAAAAACTAGAGTTATCACTACTAAAATCGTCAGTCTTATCGCCAAACATTGCATTTCACCTGAAAATATTTGTGCTTTAACTTTTACCAATAAAGCTGCAGCTGAAATGCGTGAGCGTATTACCAAGGAAATTGGAGCTGATACTGCTAAAAAACTTACTGTTTGTACATTTCACTCTTTAGGATTAAATATCTTAAGAGCTGAGCACTTATCATTAGGTCTTGGTGCTAATTTTTCATTATTTGACCAATTTGATACTTTTAAAATAGTCAGGGATATTATTCGTGACGACTTCCCGGTACTCACAGTTGACGATAGTGAAAAAAACGCAACTATTGATGTTTTGACTAAAATCTCTATGTGGAAAAGTCGTCTTGAAGCTCCTGAAGACTTCAGTCTAACTACTCCTGAAGCTCAAATTTATAAACGCTATCAAGCTTATTTAAGAGCTTGTAATGCTGTTGATTTTGAAGATTTAATTTTCCTGCCATCACGACTTCTTAAAAATGATCCAAGTATTAAAGAGCGCTGGAGTCATACTTTTAGATATGTGTTAGTTGATGAATATCAAGACACTAATGAAACACAATATCAACTTTTAAAAATGCTCACTGAAATCTATAACTGTTTTACAGTTGTAGGTGATGATGACCAATCTATTTACTCCTGGCGTGGAGCAAGACCTGAAAATATCAAAACCTTAGCCACAGAATACCCGAATCTTAAGGTTATAAAACTACAAGAAAACTATCGCTCCACGGCAAATATATTAGATTGTGCTAATGCGCTTATATCGCATAATCAGCACTTATTCTCTAAAAACTTATACTCACATAGTGGCATTCCAGGTAGTCTCATTCGTGTTATAGAACTTTCTGATGAAAATGCAGAAAGCGAGAGAGTAGCTGCCGAAATTTTAGGAAACAAATTTATTTCTAAAAGACATTGGTCTGACTATGCCGTTTTATACAGAAGTAATTTTCAATCAAGGAGTCTTGAAAAAGCCTTCCATGAAGCCCGTATCCCTTGTGTAATTACCGGCGGCACTAGTTTTTTTGAACAAAACGAAATTAAAGACTTATTAGCATGGTTTAGACTTCTTTGTAATCCAAATGACGATGCTGCTCTTTTACGCATCATAAATGTACCAAGAAGAGGAATCGGAGAACAAACAATTTCCGCTTTGACTGAGGCTGCAAAACTTACAGGAAAGTCTATTTTTCAAAGTGCACTCAACCCTGCAGTAACAAAAAATTTATTACCGCGACAAAAAGCTTCTTTAGGTGAGTTTATGTGTGTGTTTTTAAAATTACACTCACATTTACAAACAAGAAGAGGTATTTGGATTGTCGAGCATATTGTCGATGAAATTGGTTATGAGGATTATCTTCGAGCAAATTCTGAAAGTCGAGCTGCCGTAGAAATTCGTATAAAAAACGTCAAACAACTTTTAAGTTGGATTGAAAGACTAATTGTTGGCAAAAAAAATGAAGATCCTCTCAATTTCATAGAGGCGATAGATAGATTAGGTCTAAGAGAAATGCTTGATCGCCAAGATGATAATCAAAACGCTGATGCCGTACAGTTAATGACATTACATGCAGCAAAAGGCCTTGAATTTCCGATGGTAATTTTAGTTGGAATGGAAGAAGGTATTCTTCCACATAGATCAAGCTTTGATTTACCTTTGGGCATAGAAGAAGAAAGACGCTTGGCGTATGTAGGCATTACACGCGCTCGTGAAGATTTAATTATTACCTACTGCAAAAAACGCGGTAATAAAAATCAATTAGAAACCGATCTTTCACAAGGTCCAAGTCGCTTTTTAGATGAGGTTCCGCAAGAGCTTTTGGATAGATCTAATGCTCTATGTAATCAAAATAAAAACGACAAATTAAATACCATTGATGCGGCTTTAAACGAACTTATCAATGCTTTTAATTAACACAAAAAAAGCCAGAAAAAGATCTTTCTGGCTTTACAATACACACAGTAAAAAAACTAGTTATTTCCTACTGTAATAGATTTCATATCAGACATATAAGCACGTAATTTACGTCCTACAACCTCAATTGGGTGATTTCTGATCTTATCATTTACAGCAATAAGCTCTAAATTATCTACACTATTATCACCATCAAAGCCCTTACCAAAGACATCTAAATCAACACTTTGCATAAAGTCTTTTAATAAAGGAATGGCGGCATTTGCAAATAAATAATTACCATATTCTGCAGTATCAGAAATAACAACATTCATCTCATAAAGACGGCGTCTTGCAATAGTATTTGCAATTAAAGGTAATTCATGCAAAGACTCATAGTAGGCTGACTCAGGATAAATACCTGATTTAGTCATAGTCTCAAAGGCAAGCTCAATTCCGGCCTTTGCAAAAGCGATAACTAAAATGCCTTTGTCAAAGTAATCTTGCTCTGAAATCTTTTCATCACAAGATGGAGCGTTTTCAAAGCCTGATTTTGCATAATGCTCTCTCCAAGAATGAAGCTTAACATCGCCCAAAGCCCAGTCTTCCATCATAACCTTGGAGAACTCGCCACTTTCAATGTCATCCATATGCTTTAAATATAAATCTTTCATTAAAGACTTAAGTTCTTCTGCAAGATAAAAAGCTTTGATCTTGGCTGGATTTGAAAGGCGATCCATCATATTGGTGATACCACCATGTTTTAAAGCCTCGCATACAGTTTCCCAACCATACTGCAATAACTTGCAAGCATAAGCTTTATCAAGGCCAAGCTCGACAGCTCTATCAAAACATAAAATGGTAGCAGCTTGTAATACACCACATAAAATGGTCTGCTCACCCATAAGGTCAGATTTTACCTCTGCTACAAATGAAGATCTTAAACAGCCCGCTCTATCACCACCTAAGCCAGCAGCCCAGGCCTTGGCATAATCCCACCCCTCACCTTTTGGATCATTTTCAGGGTGAACTGCTAAAAGCATTGGGGTACCAAAACCGCGACGATACTCCTCTCTAACCTCAGTGCCAGGAGCCTTAGGAGCAACCATAACAACAGTTAAATCACGACGAATCTGCATGCCTAATTCAACGATATTAAAACCGTGAGAATAACCGATACAAGCACCGCTCTTCATTAAAGGTTGAATTGCGTTAATAACATCTTCGTGTTGCTTATCTGGGGTTAAGTTAATGACTAAATCGGCATCTTTAATCATTTGTTCGTAATTGCCGACCTTAAAGCCATTTTCTGTAGCACGTTTAAATGAAGCTCTTTTATTTTCAATAGCGCTATCACGTAAAGCATAGCCAACATCAAGGCCTGAATCTCTTAAATTTAAACCTTGATTTAATCCTTGAGCACCGCAGCCGACAATTACGACTTTTTTGCCTTTAAGGAAATTACAACCATCTGCAAACTCACTACGTTCCATAAGTTCACAACAACCTAACTGGGAAAGTTTTTGACGTAAATTTAAAGTATTGAAGTAATTGATGCCCATATTGCACCACCTTAATAAAAAAAATATCGTAATTGTGTTATGTTGTCTTCAATCATAACAGAATTTTTATAAAATGGAATATAATTTATTATGTATTGCAATAAATGCAATACATAATAACGAAAAGAAGGATTTTCTCGTGATCGATTTAAAAGACGCTGCTACTTTTTTAAGACTATGCGAAACAGAAAATTTGACTAGAACTGCCTCTTTATGTGGAGTAAGTCCATCAACATTAAGCCGCACCTTAAATAAACTAGAAAGTACCTTACAAACAAATTTATGTATTAGAGATAAAAAAGGAGTTTCTATTACTCCTTATGGTCGTAAATTTGAAAAATTTGCCAGAAATTGCCTTAATGAATATGCGGCGTTAGAGCAAGAGTTGCATCATGGAGCTGAATCTATTTCAGGAAAACTTAAGATTTATTGCTCTGTTACTGCAAGTTATTTATTTATTCCTAGAATTTTAAATGAAATTCATTTATCAGCACCGCATCTTGAGGTCAAACTTGAGACTGGAGACCCTGCTGACGCTTTAGACAAACTTGAAGATCCGCAAATTGACTTAGTAATAAGCGCTCTACCTCAAGATATTCCTTCTAATATTAAATTCTTAGACTTAATCAATTTGCCTTTAGTGCTTTTAGCGCCAAAACAGCCACGCTTTCAATTCAATTTTTCCACTGACTTGAAAAACAGTGATTTAAGTAAAGTCCCTTTTATAATTCCTGAAAAAGGACAACTTAGATATGAAGTTGAAAAATGGTTCTCTGCTATGGATATTCATCCTGAGATTTATGCAGAAATTGCTGGACATGAGGCTATAGTAAGTATGGCTGGCTTAGGTTTTGGCCTTGCTATAGTTCCTCGCTTGGTATATGAAATTTCTCCTTTTAAAAACGATGTGAATGTTTTGCGTGAATTACAATGGTCAAATTTCCGTGTAGCCTTGTGTAGTAAAAAAATTAACGCTCAAGATAAAAAAATACAATTTATTTATGATCTTGTATCTCGTTTAGCCCCAAGCTTTACGCCAGATCTAACTCGTCGTCGCAATGAAAATATAATTTAAGCATCAAGTTGAATATTTGCCTTCCTTGTTAAATTTAAACATTTAACAAGGAGCTTTTTCAAAAATTCCATACTTTATGAATTAAAAAAAGCAACTCAAATCAATTTATGTTTTAAGAGTACGGCCATTAGTAGTATCATTATTCTATTAACAGTTATATTTTTTTTGCTGTTGCTACCGATTTCATTGAGGAGATCTAATTCATGTTTAACAACATCAATCCCACAACTACTGCCGCTTGGAAAAAACTTACCGAGCATTTCAATGCAACATCAGGCCGTACTTTAAAAGAACTGTTTGCCGCTGATCCAAAACGTTTTGATAAATATTCCCTGAACATTGCCGGTGGTGATATCGTAGCTGATTACTCTAAAAACCTCATCGATGAAACTACTTTAAAATTACTTTTTGAATTAGCAGAAGAAACCAAACTCTCAGAAAACATTGAAGCTATGTTCAATGCTGAGAAAATTAACCGTACTGAAGATCGTGCTGTTTTACACACTGCCTTACGTGATTTCTCAGGTAAACCTGTAATGCTCGATGGCGTCGATGTAATGCAAGATGTCCGCGCAGTTCGTGAAAAGATGAAGAAGTTCTGCGATCGCGTTATCTCTGGCGAGTGGAAAGGCTATACCGGTAAAACTATTACTGATGTTGTAAATATTGGTATTGGTGGTTCCGATTTAGGTCCATGCATGATCACTGCTGCATTAACCCCTTATCACAACCACTTACACACCCATTTCGTTTCCAACATTGATGGTACCCAGATTTGCGAAGTTTTAAAAAACCTCGATCCTGAGACCACTTTATTCCTCATTGCCTCTAAGACCTTCACTACCTTAGAGACTATGACCAATGCTCATACCGCACGTGATTGGTTCTTAAAGACTGCAAAAGATGTAAAGCACGTTGCCAAGCACTTCGTTGCTCTGTCTACCAATGCCACGGGTGTAGCTGAGTTCGGTATTGATACTGACAACATGTTTGAGTTCTGGGACTGGGTCGGTGGCCGTTATTCTTCTTGGTCAGCTATCGGTCTTTCCATTGCTTTAGCTTGTGGTTATGACAATTTCGAAGCCTTCTTAAAGGGCGGTTATGAATACGATTGCTACTTCAGAGAGACTCCTTTTGAGAAGAACCTTTCTGTTATCTTAGCTTTAATTGGTATTTGGTATAACAACTTCTACGGTTTCGAAACCGAAGCTATTTTACCTTATGACCAGTATATGTACCGCTTCCCAGCATACTTCCAGCAAGGCAATATGGAGTCTAACGGAAAGTATGTTGATCGCAATGGTAATGTTGTTGATTATCAAACCGGCCCTATCATTTGGGGAGAGCCTGGTACTAATGGCCAGCACGCTTTCTATCAACTTATCCATCAGGGCACTAAGATCATTCCTTGTGACTTCATTGCTCCTGCAAGAACTCACAACCCAGTAGGCGATCACCACGTAAAACTCTTATCCAACTTCTTCGCTCAGACTGAAGCTTTAGCCTTCGGTAAAACAAAAGAACAAGTTGAGAGCGAGTTTATTGCTAAGGGCAAGACCTTAGATGAAGTTAAGAACGTTGTTCCATTCAAGGTATTTGAAGGCAACCGTCCTACTAACTCCTTCTTAGTTAAGGAAATTACTCCTAGAACTTTAGGTATGCTTGTTGCTATGTATGAGCACAAGATCTTCACTCAAGGTTCTATCCTTAACATCTATACCTTCGATCAATGGGGTGTTGAGTTAGGTAAACAATTAGCATTAAAGATTATTCCTGAACTTGAAAGTCACGACGTTGTTGAGAGCCACGATAGCTCCACCAATGGTCTTATCAATGCTTACAAAAAGTTAAAGTAATCTTTTAACTTCTTTTAAAAAAGGCTCTGGTAATAAAATATCAGAGCCTTTATTTTTCCCCTTTCCTCTCTTTCTTTGTAAAATATAAAATTAGTAAACATCTTTAAATCTGACATATTGTCTTTGAGAACGCATTATGACCGCACCAAGCTTAGCCTATATTCCACTCCATGTTCGTTCATGCTATTCCATCAATGATGGACTTCAGAATGTAGGCCCTATAGTTAAGCGTGCACAGAAATTAGGTTTTCCTGCGATTGCAGTTACAGACTTTAACAATATGGCAGGATTTGTCCGCTTCTATTCAGCCTGTAAATCAGCTGGTATAAAACCTATAATGGGTGCTGATATACAAATCCGTGAAAAAGTAAAACCAGGTGAAAGTGAGCGTTTATTTTCTTTAACACTTTTAGCTATGGATCGTAAGGGTAAACAAAATCTTTACGACATTTTATCTGTAGCATGGGTTGATACTGCAAGTCCTGATATTGATAGAGTTGCCGCTAATCTTGAAGATTTAGCAAAATATTCAGAAGGACTGATTGTTCTTGATGGATTTCGCGGCGACATTGCTTATTTTCTGCATAATGAAGATCATAAAAAACTTAATGAACGTATTGAGTTTTATAAGAAATATTTTCCTGATCGCTTCTGTTTTGAAATCACACGTACTCACCGAGAAGGGGAGGGGGAATTTGAAACAAAAGCTTTAGACTTATGTTTAGAACATGGCTTTTATCCAGTAGCGACAAATGATACTCGTTTCCTCTCAGGACCTGAGGATCTGCCAGAAGACGGCTTAAGTGATTATTACGTACACGATATTCGTGTTTCTATTCAAAAATCTATTCAAAAAGGCAGTAAAGAACTTGCACGAATTTATTCAGAGGAACAATTTCTAAGATCTCCTGAACAAATGGAAGAGTTATTTAAAGATCTTCCTGAAGCTCTTGCCAACAGCCGTGCAATCGCAGAACGCTGCAATGTAGAGATTGAGCTTGATCATCCGCGCTTGCCTCACTATGACACAGGTGAAATGTCCACTGCAGATTACCTGCGTAAAGCCTCTTATGAAGGCCTTGAAAAGAGACTTGAATTTTTATATCCAGATCCTAAAGATCGTGAAGAAAAAAGACCAATTTATACCGAAAGATTGGAAACAGAGCTTAACGTTATTATAAAAATGGACTTCCCTGGATACTTCCTTATCGTTATGGAATTTATTCAATGGTCCAAAGCCCATGGAGTACCTGTAGGACCTGGTCGTGGCTCAGGCGGTGGTTCTCTTGTAGCATATGCTCTTACAATTACAGATTTTGACCCACTACGCTTTGATTTACTGTTTGAAAGATTTTTAAATCCAGAACGTGTGTCTATGCCTGACTTCGATGTCGATTTTTGTCAGCGCAAACGCTATATGACATTACAACACGTAGTAGATCATTATGGACGTCCTGCAGTATCACAAATTGCCGCATTTGGTACATTAGCTCCTAAAGCTGCTATCCAAGGTGTAGGTCGTGCTATTGGTGTACCTTTAGGACAAGTTCGTCGTATCGCAAGCTTAATTCCAGAAACTCCTGGTACAAGCTTTAATGATTGCATGGGTATCGACAAAAAAGGTAAAAACTGCCCAAGTGTTGCGCCTGATTTCCTGCATTTTTACAACCAAGCAAAAATAAACGACGATAAAGAATCTGTAGAACTTATAAATGTCTCTCGTAGATTAGAAGGCGTAATTAGAAGTATTGGTAAACATGCCGCAGGCGTTGTTATTTCACCAACTCGCATTGCAGAATTTGCGCCTTTAATGCTTGACTCTGATGGCAATCCTATTACTCAATACGATAAAAAGGATGTAGAGCACGCAGGATTAGTAAAGTTCGACTTTTTAGGACTTACCACTTTAACAATTATCGATGATGCTAAAGCCATGATCGATGTTAAAAGAAAGCGTGAGGGCAAAGAGCCTTTAAATATTGCAGCTATTCCTTACGAAGACCCCTTGTCTTACGACATGATTCAGCAAACAGAGACTACCGCCGTATTCCAGCTTGAATCAACAGGCATGCGTAAACTAATTGGACAAATGAAACCTGATAGATTTGACGATTTAATCGCTCTTGTAGCCTTATATCGTCCAGGTCCAATTAAAAGCGGCATGGTTGATCACTTTGTCCAACGTAAACATGGTCGAGAAGAGGTCAGTTATCCTTTACCTGAGGCACAAGATTTAGATTTAAAACCAATCTTAGACTCCACTTACGGAGTTATTGTCTACCAAGAGCAGGTTATGCAAATTGCTCAGGTTTTAGCAGGCTACTCTTTAGGCGGTGCTGATATTTTGCGTCGAGCTATGGGTAAAAAAATTCCTGCAGAAATGGCAGCTCAACGCGATGTTTTCTTAAATGGTTGTAAGAAAAAAAATAAAGACGGCGATGTCTGTATGAAAATCTTCGACCAAGTTGAGATGTTTGCAGCTTACGGCTTTAACAAATCTCACTCTGCAGCATACGCTTTAGTAGCATGGTGGACCTTATGGTTAAAGGTACACTACCCTGCAGAATTTTTAGCAGCAATGATGACTGCCGACTGCCTTAAGACCGAAAAACTTATTGCATATATTGGAGAGTGCCACCGTCTTGGCGTTAAGGTTAATCCACCTGATGTAAATATCGGACGCTTCCACTTTGGTGTTGATGACGAAGGTAGTGTAATTTATGGATTCTCTGCCATTAAAGGTATTGGCTGTCGTCTTGTAGATAAAATGGCCGAAGAGCGCGAAAAAAATGGTCCATATACAGATTTCTTTGATTTCGTTTTGCGAATTGGCATGGAATTTTTATCAAAGAGTACGCTTGAGGCATTAGTTAAAAGTGGTGCTTTAGATAAAATCTGTAACAATCGTGCAAGCCTTCTTGCATCTATTCCAAGAGCTATAAAATATGCCCAACAATCAAGTGCTGATAGCTCTTCAGGACAATTAGATTTATTTGCTTCTTTAAATGACCAACGCGTAAAGCCTAGCTTGGTACCAATGCGACCTTGGTCAGATAAAGTCCGCCTTCATCATGAAAAAAGTCTTTTAGGTTTATATCTGTCAGGACACCCTATTGATGCTTATAGGGGCGAGATTTATCAATTCTGCGGTACTAGAACCTTAAAGAATATGATTCCTGGAACTCCTGATAAACCAAATCCTGTGACAATTGCCGGTGTAGTTATCGATAGTTCAGAAAGAATTTCATCAAGAGGTGATGGCAGCAAATTCTATGTTGTGACACTTGATGATGGCACAGCTACTTTTGATTTTCTTATTTTCGGAGCAAATGCAGAGACTTACGAAAGACTTGTTTACGAGAGAGAAAAAGATCTTGATAAACGCCGTAAATCTAAAGTAGGCAATGAAACTTTTCCCTCCCCTATGATTTTAATTGTCAAGGGAATGCTGTCATTAAGTGATGAAGGAATACCTCGTCTTAGAGTTATGAACTTGCATAGTTTAGATGAGCTAAGACAGAAGTACTCAAAACATATTACCTTAAGCTTTACTAAAAAAACTCTTTTGGACAATATATTACTTGTTGAGGCAACTTTAGTTAGAAACCGTCTTAGTGTTGATGAAATAAACCGCCAAATGCGCGAACACGAGGCCCCTCAAAGTGTAATAAAAGGATGCTCTTTAAGTATTATTATTGATAATAAGCTTTTAAAAATGCGCTCTGATAAATACAGATACAAAGCATCAGATGATCTTGTTGATGGATTAAGAGACGCCTTGGGAAACTCCTGCGTTAAGGTTATTTATTAAGCGAAAATTTGTGCAGCAAATCTAATGATATCAATTTAAACTTTTGATTATCATAAGAATAAATTTTTATATCCTGATTTTCTGCACAAATACAAAGACTTATAAATATAAGGCTAGAATCTAGGTTAAATCTCCAAGAGAAAATATTGCCTTTATCAAGTTTTTCGTAAAACGCTTTATTTTTAGCTAAATCAAAAGAAAGATCTGATAAACCACCAAGGCCGCGACCACTACTTTTTAAAAGAGCTTCCCTTAGTGTCCATAAAAAAGTAAAAGTCTCATGAGGATTATTACTTTTTTTTACAAAAGATAGCTCTTTTTCAGATAAAACACGTCTCCATAAAGTCTCAGGGCGTTTTTTTGATTCTTCAATATCAAGCCCTAACTTATTGTCTCCTAAAGCTAAAGCGACCATTTTTCCAGAATGGCTTAAATTAAAAAAAGGAAGATTTTTATTTTCCCAAGAAGGGCGGCCATTTTTTTCAAATACAAGCTTAGGTAAATTATTTATATTGTAAAAAAAGGCTAAACTTTTTTGTAAAAGCACCCGCCCTGAAAAGAAAGAATGCTGACGTGTTTGTGAAAAAGTTAAACCTTTTTCAACTATGTCTTGAGGGAGAAAATATAAATGCTTATAAAGTTCAGACTGTTTTGAGAGAATAACTATCATTACTCACTCTTTTCTTGCTTTTCTTCTAAAGCTTTTTGATTCTCGTTAAGTTTTATTACAATTTTTTTGAAACCTTTCACATAAATAAGGTAAAAAATTGCAGCTAAAACTAATCCACAGCCAACGCCCCAATACCGACAATCGGTATTTAGAGTTTCTACCTGAAAACCGTTTTCTAAAAAATATAATGAAATTTTCTTAGGGAAGGCGATTGCTAGCACAAAAAATATATTACTTATGCACATAGTAATCACGCCTAAACGAAAATGACGAGGAACAAAACAGGATATAAGACCTAAAATAAATAAGATCACTCCTGCCCCTGCGCAAAAAGATTCAACAGCAAGCAAAGTTAAAGTAGGCATTAAATTTCTTATGTTAAAATAAAGAGTTTATAATTAAATTTTAACAGATTTTAGGCGTCAAAATGCTTTTTGTTTCAAATCTAGATCCTATCGTACTGTCATTAGGCCCTATAAGCATCAGATGGTACGGATTATTATTTTCTTGCGGTTTCATAATTGGCTATTTTCTTATGCAATATATGTTTAGAAAACGCCAATATAAAACAGAAGATCTAGATAAGCTTCTTGTTCTAATTTTCTTTGGAACAGTTATCGGAGCCCGTCTTGGCCACTGCATTTTCTATGAACCTGATTTTTATTTAAATCACCCATTGGAAATACTCAAAGTATGGCACGGTGGTCTTGCAAGTCACGGTGGCACTGTAGGTGTTCTTTTAACAGTGTGGATTTTCTGCAGACACTATAAATATCAACTTTTAGAACTGCTTGATATGTTAAGTGTCCCTGTTGCCTTAGTTTCTACCCTTATTCGAATTGGCAATTTCACTAATTCTGAAATCTTAGGAATTCCAACTGATGACTCATATGGTGTAGTTTTTGCCGCTATTGGAGAAAATTTCCCGCGCCACCCCGCGCAGCTTTATGAAGCTTTAGCTTACTTTATTACCTTTATCTTGTTGAGTATTGTTTACTTTAAGCTCAAAAATAGACCAAATGGCCTTATTTTTGGCTTACTTTTCGTAATGGTATTTGGCAGTCGTTTACTTATAGAACCATTTAAAGTAGAACAAGCTGATTACAGTACTGGCACTGTTCTTACAGTAGGACAGTATCTGAGTTTTCCGTTTATTATCGCAGGATTACTCGTCATCATTTATGCATACTTACATAATGCAAAAAAGGAGCATTAGTCATGGCCTTGGAAGTTGTTATTTTAGCTGCAGGAAAGGGCAGCCGCATGCATTCTGACTTACCTAAAGTCTTACACAAAGTTGCAGGAATGCCGATGTTAGGACATGTTCTCAACACCGCAATTTCTTTAAAGCCTGAGGCTGTACATGTTGTAGTAGGCCACGGTGCTGCTTTAGTTAATGCTTATTTAGATAAGTTTGACAATAAGGGCATTAAAGTTGATTGTGTTGAACAAACTGAACAATTAGGCACAGCTCATGCTGTAAAACAAGCTCTGCCTCTTTTAAATCCTAATAACAACGTAATTGTTCTTTATGGCGACACTCCTTTAACTCCTGCAAATATTCTGTTAAAGCTTGTAGAAAAGTTGGGAAATTCCCCTTTGGCTGTATTAAGTGCTATTACTAAAAATCCTTTTGGTTATGGCCGCATTGTTCGTAATGAGTCTGGATCTTTATTAAAAATTGTTGAAGAAAAAGATGCAGATAACTCTATACGCTCTATTTGCGAAATCAATACTGGTATTATCGCCGCCAAAGCACAAACTTTCTTAGATTATTTACCTAAGATCCAAAATAATAACGTTCAAAAAGAATTTTACCTTACTGATTTAGCAGGCCTTTTAGCTCAGGAAGGTAAAAAAGTCATAGTTGAAACTGCTGAAGATTTTGAGCTTCTTTCTGGTATAAATAGCAAAAAACAATTAGCTTTTGTTGAAAGACTGTTCCAAAAACGTTCTGCCTTAAGACTTATGGATGAAGGCGTAAGTTTTGCTGATCCTGATCGCTTTGACTTAAGAGGAACTCTTGAGCATGGTAAAGATGACTTTATTGATATAAATGTCATCATTGAAGGTCATGTTGTTTTAGGAAACAATGTTACCTTAGGGGCAGGTTGCGTAATACGTGATTGTACTATTGCCGATGGTGCTGTAATTTCCCCTTACACAGTTATGGAGGAATCCTCTTTAGGAGAAGAAACTACTGTAGGACCTTTCAGCCGCCTACGCCCAGGATCTAAACTTGATAAGCTTGCTCATGTAGGTAATTTCGTTGAAATTAAAAAATCTCATTTAAGCGAAGGCACTAAGGCTGGCCACTTAACTTATTTAGGTGATGCAGAAATTGGTAAAGAGGTAAACATTGGTGCAGGTACCATTACTTGCAACTATGATGGAGCTAATAAATTCAAAACTATAATCGGTGATGATGTATTTGTCGGCTCAGACTCTCAATTAGTCGCCCCAGTAAATATACCTGCAGGAGTAACTATCGCCGCAGGCACCACCGTAACTCACAGATCTGACCTTAAGCCTCAATGTTTAGTCTTAACAAGAGCACAGACTATTGTTAAAGAAAACTATAAACGTCCTCACAAAAACAAACCGGAGAAATAATCATGTGCGGTATTGTCGGAGCCACTGCTCAAAGAAATGTAGCACCAATCATCCTTACAGGTCTGTCACGCCTTGAATATCGCGGTTATGACAGCGCCGGCATTTGTACACTTGAAAATGATGAGTTTAATTGCTTAAAAACCACCTCAAAAGTTGCAACCTTAATAAACAAAGTAAAAGAACGTGGCTGCAAGGGTTTTTTAGGTATTGCTCACACTCGCTGGGCAACTCACGGTATTCCTTCTGAAACCAATGCACACCCTCATATTTGTGGTAATTTGGCATTAGTTCATAATGGCATTATTGAAAACTTCAAAGAATTAAAAGCAAAACTTCAAGAAAAAGGTTATGTTTTTAAATCTGAAACTGATACTGAGGTTCTCTTATGCCTTATACACTATCATCAACAAGATAGTAATAGCTTAAAAGAAGCTTTACTTAAGGCTTTAAACGAAGTTACAGGCTCCTATGCAATTGCTCTTATAAATAAAAGCGAGCCTGGTGTCTTATACACTGCAAGAAGCGGGTCTCCATTGGTAATTGGCTTAGGCATTGGAGAGAATTTTGTAGCTTCTGATGTTTTAGCTCTATTACCTGTTACCCGTCGTTTCATTTATCTTGATGAGCAAGAAGTTGCCATTGTAACTACTGATAAAATCGATGTATGCGGTCTTGATGGCAAAGAACATATCAAAAAAGCACAAGATGCTGATTTGGATGCTGAGAGTATCTCCAAAGGTTCTTTCGATCATTTCATGCAAAAAGAAATTTTTGAACAGCCAAGCTCTTTAAGAAACACCTTAACAGAGCGTTTAGATGATGACTCTGTAAGACTTGAAACTGTTATTGGCCTTAAAAAAGACAGTTTTAAAGGTCTGCAAAATATTCAAATTGTTGCTTGTGGCACCTCTTTCCATGCCGGTTTAGTTGGTAAATACTGGTTTGAGGAGTTAACTCACATTCCTTGCAATGTTGATATAGCATCTGAATATAGATACCGTCACGCTGTAGTTGGTAACAACTCTTTATTTATAACTATTTCCCAATCTGGCGAAACTGCTGATACCTTAGCATCTTTACGTCTGGCTAAAACTCAAGGTTATAAAAACAGCTTATGTATTTGTAACGTAAATGGTTCCTCTTTAGTAAGAGAATCTGACTTTACATTACTTACAAGAGCAGGCGCTGAAATTGGTGTAGCCTCAACTAAAGCTTTCACCACTCAGCTTTTAAGCTTATTGATGCTGGCCTTAATTATTGCAGAACAAAAAGGCTCTTTAACTGCACAAAAGCGACATGAACTAATTGAGTCTATAAGACAGCTTCCGTCTTTATGTGAAAAGTTCTTATCAAAAGATAAGGATATATTAGCTTTAGCTTCAGAATTTGCAGATAAACATCACTGCTTATTCTTAGGCCGCGGCGTTATGTATCCAATTGCTCTTGAAGGTGCTTTAAAACTTAAAGAAATTAGCTACATTCATGCTGAAGGCTATGCCGCAGGAGAGCTTAAACATGGTCCTATTGCTTTAATTGATCGCAATATGCCGGTTGTAGTTGTTGCTCCTGACAATGCTTTAATGGGTAAATTGGTTTCTAATATTGAAGAAGTGCGTGCTCGTGGTGGAAAGCTTTATATCTTTAATTCAGAAGAGCATGTATTAAAAGCAGATACTCAGACTAAGGTAATTTCTTTATCAGATTGTCCTGAAATTCTGCAGCCGATCTTATTTACCATACCATTGCAACTTTTGGCATACCACTGCGCTGTAATTAATGGCACAGATGTTGATCAACCAAGAAATCTTGCAAAATCTGTGACCGTTGAATAATTTTTACAAAAAATTTGTTTGAAGATAGTGGCTCTTCTAATAATATTATTGATTTTTCTATAAAAATGAACAATAAAATTTAAGGAAGAGCCGCTTAACGGCACTATGTTGAACGTAAACCGCCCCTCTTTGGGAGAAAAATTTGGCTACGGCTTAGGAGCCATTGGCAAAGATACAGTGTATATGCTGATCTCAGCTTTTTATCTTTTGTATCTTTATTCGTCTGTAAAATTACCTTTAACCTTCATTACATCTGTTTTCCTTTCCATACGCATTATTGACGCCTTAGATGATATTTTTATTGGCTGGCTTTTTGACAGATATAAAAGTAGATTTGGAAAATTTAAACCAGCTTTACTTTTAGGTGGTGTCGGTTCTGCAATCTTTACTGTAATGATGTTCAATGTCCCTGAACTTGAAGGGGACATGCTTTACACATATGTAATAGCTACATATGTTTTATGGACATTATTTTATTCTATACATGATGTAGCTTTTTGGGGACTTATCCCTACTTTTGGTACAGAAAGTGGCATAAGAGAGGATATGACTGCTATTCCAAGAGCTGGTGCTTTAATTGGTGGTCAAGCCGTCATTTTAGGGGGATTGCCTGTTCTCTATTTTCTACGTAATAACTTACATTTAGAAGATAAAAGCTTCGGTCTTTTTGCTTTAGTTATTTCCTTGATATTTCTTATTGCTACTTTAATTACAGTATTAACTATAGAAGACAGAACCAAAAATCGTGAATACAAGAAAATCAGTCTTAAGCTTTTAGGAGAACTCGTCTGTCACAATGATCAAGTAATTATCATTGCCGTTCTCTCTTTTATTCAGCAACTGATTATCAGCATTGTCAATAGCTCGATTATTTTCTTCTTAATATACAAGCCTGATGGTGTTAACAATTTATCAGACTATATTTTGCCTGCTGCCATATCACAACTTTTAGGTTTTTGTGTTTATAAAAACGGTTGTCGTGTTTTATCAAGAAGAATAGTTATGATTTCTTCTTGTGTGTTTATGGCTATTGGTTACACCATAATGTTCTTTTCAAATCCATACGCTCAAGGACATATCAATACATTCACCATTTCCTATTGCATAGCTTCATTTGGCATGGCTTGGTCTATTGCCTCAACTACAGTAATGAGCGCAGACTGTGTTGATTATGGTGAGTTTAAACATAATATTCGTACAGAAGGTATTATCTTTGCTTTTCAAACAGCCGCAGCTAAATTAGGCTTAGCTGCTGCTATTGCAATTTCCGGATTCTCCTTTAACCTATTAAGCGTTTTACTAAGCCAATTAAAAAATCCTTCTTATCTCTTCTCTGTACGTCTTGCTATCATCATCGTCTTTATTCTGAACATTTTGATGATTGCTTTATATGTAAGTTCATATAGACTGCACGGTCACTTCTTCCAAAATATCCTAAATAACATTGAAAACTTTAAACAAGGAAATATCGATAATTTCAAAAAATCATCAAGCTCTGCGTTACGTTATGCCTTAGATAATGAAGCTGTTATTTGTAATTTAGATGCTAAAGACGTTGACGAAGTACTCATTAAACTTACGGAAAAGCTTTATAAAATCTCAGCTATTCGTTCTAAAACTGAATTTTTAAATTTAATTAAGCGTAAAATAGCCGAAAATCCGGCTGGTATTGCTGAAGGTATAGCTATACCTCATGCTCGAGGAAAAGGTATTCGTCGCATGGCTTTAGCTGCTGCCACCTTAAAAGAACCTTTGGATTTTGGATCACCTGATGGCAAAAAATGTGATTTGGTATTTATGCTCGCCACTCCTGACGACCATAAATCGCATTTAAGCTTATTAGGACAACTCTCAATTATTTTAAATATCCCAGGTTTTGCTGATAAATTAAGAGCTGCAGGCTCAAATCGTGAAATCACAGACAGAATTTTAAAATGCGAAAAACAATTAAAGAACTGACCTTTTATTTAGTATTAAGTTTATTTTTTTCGGCAAATGCCTACAGTGCGGATTTAAAAATTTGTGCTGTGCCTCAGGTATACTCTGCTTTTGAAGCTATCAAAGAAATCTCTCCTGTAAACTTTGAGAGCAAATATGCTTCAGCTACAGATATATATGCAAAAATTGCTAATAACGAAGAAAAATGCGATATAGTTATATCAAGTGATGAAAAGCTCCCTATTTTACTTATACGTTCAGGTAAAGCCTCTGCACAAAATAAAGAACAGCTTGTAAGAGCACCTTTACTTCTTTGGTCCAAAGATCCTTCTCTTTTAGACAAAACCGCCTATGCTATAACTACAAAAAAGCTTAAATCTATAGCTATTGCCAACCCTCATTTAACTCCTGTAGGCTTTGCATCTCACAAGATTTTTTCTCAAAAAAACTTCCCAAAAGATTACTTAAACGGCCATATTTTTAGAGCTGACCATGAGTATCAAGTTTTTGCTATGGTAGAAAATGGCAATGTCCAATGTGGTTTTTTGAGCAGACCTTTAATAATTAAAAATGGTTTACCTTCAGGCTCTTACTGGCAAGTTCCACGTGGAACATATCCTGATTTAATCTATTACGCTCAGACTTTAGACAGTAATAAAAACAAACGCGATGCTCAAACTTTCATTAAATTTTTAAAGGAAGATCATCGCGCTTTGAATATCTTTATCAAAGCAGGATTTTCCAATATCTAATTTGCAAGCACTGCATAACAATCAAAATGGCAAGCTTTGCCATCTACACTATAACTGCAAGGGAAAAGAGGTTCTGCCCTTGCAGGACGCTTTATAACTACTCTTCTTTTAGCATGATGCATCAGCTCTTGAGCATAGGCAAAACTATCTTCATCTTTACCTACAATGCTATGAAAAACCTGCATTTCCTTTTTTACCTGAGCACTTTTTTCTCTTGGAGGGAACATTGGGTCGAAATAAACGACATCCGGTAAAAAGTCCTTATGCTCTTTGACATAATCTATATATGTTCCATAAGGCATAAGATTTGGCAGACCATGCTCAAAATTATCCACAAATTCAGAATTTTCTAAAGCACGCTCTTTTGCATCAGCAAGCAATAACCAGACTAAAGGATTTCTCTCAAACATCGAAACGACTGCGCCTGCACTTTGTAAAACTAAAGAATCCCTACCAACTCCAGCTGTAGCATCAACTACTACAGGATCCTTATGTTTCCCAATCACAGCTCTTGCTACAGCTTCAGAATGTTTTCCTGAATGCTTAAGTCTCCAAGCCCACTTGCCCGAGGTCCAATCTATAAAAAAAGGTGAGACCTTTGGATCGTCAAAAACGATTTCTATTCTGTCATAAGCTTTCAATGTAAAGTTTTTATCTGAAAACATTTCAAGACACTTATCTTGAAGGCTTAAAATAGAAGAACGTAAAGGATGTTGTGATGAAATATCGAATTTAAGCATTGCGACCTAAGCGTTTTGCAAAATATAAATAAGTTTTTTGAAGATCAGGTTTTATACCTCGCCAAAGATCAAAGCTTAATGCAGCTTGACCTAAAAGCATGCCCAATCCATCAAAACAATGTTTCACCCCTAAAGATTGAGCTTTTAATGTAAACACAGTTTGACCATCTTTTTTATACATGAGGTCATAAACTGCTAAACTGCTTTTTAAAACCTCATCAGGTAAAGGCGGCAATAAACCGTTTAAACTTGCAGAAGTAGCATTGATAATTAAATCATATTCAGCAGTTAATTCAGAAAACTCCTTAACCTCTAAATAATCAAAAATTTTCTTTAATTCCAATGCCCTATCTTTATTTCTATTAACTACAGTAATAGACTTTGGATGGCGTTCGTATATAGGCAAAATAATGCCTCTTGCCGCACCGCCTGCGCCAATAATCAAAATACGCTTATCAAAAAGATCTATGCCTATACGATCAAAATCATCGCACAAACCACGGCCGTCAGTATTATCTCCAAAAATTTGACCATCACTTTGCAATTTTAAGGTATTTACTGCTCCACAAGCTTTAGCATAAGGACTTAGCGTATCTGCAAATTTATACGCATCAAGCTTGCATGGAACAGTAATATTGCAACCTTTAAGGCCTGAATTAAATTGCTCTTTGGCAATACTCTCAAAACAACCTTCAGGAATTAAAACACGATCGTATATCAAATCCTGAGCGTAATTTTTTGCAAAATAATTATGCAAATCAGGAGATAATGAATGAGCTACAGGATTTCCAAATACGACATAGCGATCGGTCATAAAGTTTCCTTAAAATTAGGTCCTTTTCTTATTAAAGTATGAGTTATAGAGTCATAAATAGAGGTTGGATCTTTTTGTCCACCACATTCATATGAAACTACATAATCCACACCAATTAAAATATTAACATCCAAATCATCGATTGAAGAAACAGCATTTTGGCCTGAAATATTGGCGCTTGTTGAAATAAGCGGGCTGCCAAGTTTCAAACACAAATCAGCTAAAGGTTTAAATGCTGTCACTCTAAAAGCGAAAGTATGATTGTCTCTTACGGCAGAACTTTTAAAATTCTCAAAACAAGGTAGAACAAAAGTATGAGGCCCTGGCCAATTCTTGTCCATAAGATCTAAAGATTTCTTGTCGATACGAGATAAATCAATATGCTCATCAACAAAGTTACGATTAGCATCAACCATAATAAGCCCCTTAGCACTATCACGTCTTTTAAGGGCAATAATTCTTTTTATGGCTTCTTCATTTGAAGCATCGCAACTTAAACCGTACACTCCTTCAGAAGGGCATACAATAACCGCGCCTTGGCGCAAGGCTTTAGCGACGCGGTCTAACTCATATGTAAATTGAGCGGTCATATTATGCTTTAAGCTTTTCCTGTAAAGCAGCATTTTTAGCAATAACAGCCTCTTTAGCTTTTTGTCTGTCTTCCTTTACACGCTTATCAAGCTCAGGATCACTTAAAGCCATAATTTGAGCGGCTAAATAAGCAGCATTCTTAGCACCAGCTTTACCAACAGCAACACAAGCTACAGGAATACCACCTGGCATCTGAACAGTTGAATATAAAGCATCAACACCAGAAAGAGGACCACCATCACAAGGAATACCAATAACAGGGCGAGTGGTGCGAGCGGCAACAGCACCTGCTAAGTGAGCGGCTAAACCAGCAGCACCAATGAATACGGCGCAGCCACGCTTTTCAGCGTCGGTTACATAAGCACATACCTCATCAGGGGTACGGTGAGCAGAAGCTACTACAGCCTCATACTTAATACCAAAGCCCTTTAATACAGACATGGTGTTTTCTAAAAGTGGCAAATCAGAGTCAGAACCCATTAAAATTGCAACAAAAGCCATTTTTCATCCTCGTAATGAAGTAAAAACAAATAATGTGAATTTTATCACGGTAAAACTGTTTTAGCCGGAGCTTTTTTTTCTTCTCCTAGAAGAACACAAAGGATTACCACAACAAAGCTTTATGCCTTTGGAAGTTTTTTTCTCAAATTGCAAAGGAAATCCACATTTATCGCAACTTTCAGATACAGGTTTTCCAGGAATTGAATAATCGCACGCCGGGTAACGACTGCAAGCATAAAAAATCCTTCCAGATCGCCCCGTGCGTCTTTTAATCAAGCCTTTGCGACAAATAGGACAGGTAACAGCATCGTCCTCTTCATGACTTGCTACATAGTTACATTCAGGATAATTTGAACATCCAATAAAAATGCCATAACGTCCTTTTTTTACCTGTAATGGTGAATGACATAAAGGACAATTAGCATCTAAATTTAAAATTACACTTACTGTATGAGCCACTGCAACCGGCTTCATGTAAGTACATACAGGGAAATTTGAACAACCTAAAAAATCACCCCTTTCTGAATGTCTTAAAACTAAAGGCGAACCACACAAAGGGCAGGCATCCCCTTCTTTTAAAAGTTGTTCTTCATTAGATTCCACAAAAAAAGTCCTCAAAATAATAAATGTTAAAAAAACAAAACAAGAGGTCTTTTTAGCATTTAAATGCCAGATGTTTTAAGTCAATTTTTATAAAGCATATGAAAAATGCTAAAATCAAAGGTAGTTTTACTGAGGAAAAAAATGGCTATTAGAAACGTTGTAATTTACCCTGACGAAATTTTAAGAAAACCTAATGCTGATGTCACGGTTTTCGATGACGATTTAAAACAATTATGTGCTGACATGCTCGACACCATGTACAAAAACGAAGGCATTGGTCTTGCAGCCCCTCAAATTGGTGTTAATCGAAAAATTGTTGTAATCGATATTCCTGATGATAACGATGAACAGGGAAAAAATCAGCTTATTCTTATAAATCCCAAAATCACCAAACGTGAAGGTGAACTTGTAGAATCCCAAGAAGGATGCTTATCTGTTCCTGGATATCAAGATACTGTTATGCGCTATCCAAAAGTTAGCGTTACTTATCAGGATTTAGAGGGAAAAGAACAGCAATTAAATGATGTTGAAGGCCTTCTTGCAATTTGTCTGCAACATGAAACAGATCACCTCGATGGTGTAGTTTTTGTAGATAAACTGTCCAGACTCAAGCGCGATCGCTTGCATAAAAAATACAGCCGTATTTTAAAAGAACTGCAGCACGCTGAATAAAGCTTAAATCGCTTTAAACTTTTCTCAAAGGAGCCGGTACATAAGACGTTTGTACCGGATTTTATATTTAATGAATAAACGCTTAGTTTTTGCCGGCACTCCTGATTTCGCCGCAGTACATCTTCAATCTTTAATTGATGCTGATATGAAACCAATTATGGTTTATACTCAGCCAGATAGACCTTCAGGCAGAGGTCATAAACTTACTCCATCACCTGTAAAAGCATTAGCTCAAAAATACGGTATTGAAGTTAGAACACCTTTAAACTTCAAAGATGAAAAAGACTGTAAAGAATTTGCAGAATTAAATGCCGATTTATTTATAGTTGTAGCTTACGGCATCATCTTACCTGAAAGCATTATCAACGCACCAAAATGCGGTAGCATCAATGTTCATGGCTCTCTATTACCTAAATACCGTGGTGCCGCTCCAATTCAAAGATCTCTTTTAGATGGAGACAAAGAAACTGGAGTTAGCATCATGAAAATTGCTAAAGCCTTGGACGCAGGTGATGTTTATGTCAAAGCATCTTTAGAAATTTCAGATGAAGATACCTCTGGAAGCTTATTTGAAAAATTAGCCTCATTAGGCGCCGCTACTTTAGTTAAAGCAATTCCTCAAATTATTGAAGGAAAATTAAGTGCTCAAAAACAAGATGAGAGTCTTGTAACTTACGCCAAAAAAATCACTAAAGAAGAAGCTCGTATTAATTTTAATGAAGAGGCATATAACATATGCCTTAAAGTACGCGGGTACTATCCATGGCCTGTAGCAACTTTAAGCCATAACGGTACTGTATATAAAATATTTAAAGCTCGTCTTTATGATAAAAAAGGCCCTTGCGGTGAGATTTTAGAAAATAACCGTGATGGTATTATCATCGGCTGCGCTAATGGCAGTATTTGCATTGAACAAATTCAAGCTCCTGGACACAAACGCGTAAACGCAGCAGATCTTGCTCGTTCTCGTCCAGATCTTTTTGCAGTAGGTACTATCTGTGACTGAAAAATTAACCTTAAAGCTTCATTTAAAAACTGCCGGTAAACGCCCTCAGGTTAAAAAAGTTTTTAATAAAAAAGAAGCTCCTAAAAAATTTGTAAAACACGAAAGTAACTTTAAAAAGCCTTTAGCAAAGCCTCATACTAAAGCCCCTACTACTGCAGGAGCTCCTACAAGAGCGGCTGCAGCTTTTTGTATCAGTGCTGTCGAGTCAGGCAAATCTCTAACTGATATTTTACCTATTTATACAAAAGATCTCGACCCAAGAGATAAAGCTTTCGTGCAAGAACTTGTTTATGGCACTTTAAGATATCGTCGTGCTTTAAACATCACCTTAAATAAATATTTAAATCACAGCTTAAAAGAGCGCTTTATTGTAGCAAGAGCTCTTATTTTATGCGGTTTTTACCAAATTGTTTTTACAAGAACACCTCCACATGCTGTGGTAGCTGCAACTGTTGGTGCTTGTAGCTTATGTCAATGCAGAAGCTTAACAGGCCTTGTAAACGCCATTTTAAGAAACTTCTTACGCCAAGGATCTAAACTTGAGGAAAGTGATGATCCTGCAGTTAAGTATTCCTTTCCAGATTGGCTGTATCTTGAAATTAAAAAGGACTATGGCGATAAAGCTCCTTTAATTTTAGATAACTCTAATGAGCATGCTCCTTTATGGTTACGTGTTGAAAACTCTAAGATTTCTACAGAAGATTTTAAGAATATCTTAGATGAACATGACATAAGTGCAAAAGGTACCGACCTTTGCGCTTGTGCATTAAAACTTGATGAACCAATTGGTGTTGATAAAATCCCTCGTTTTAGCCAAGGTTTGGTTACTGTTCAAGATTTATCTGCCCAAATGGCATCCCCTCTTTTAGAGTTAAAAGAAGGCTTAAGAGTATTAGATGCCTGTTGCGCTCCTGGTGGCAAAAGTGCTCATATCATGGATTTATGTCCAAATATTGAACTTACTTGTACTGATATTAGTGAAGATAGATTAAAGTCCACCTTACAAACATTTAAGCGTTTAGGCAGAAATCCTAAAGTTTTACAAAATGATGCTTCTTTAGGTCTCAAAAATATAGAAGGTAACTTTGATAGAATTTTAGCCGATGTTCCTTGTTCTGGTACTGGTGTTATAAGACGCCATCCTGACATTAAGTGGTTACGTCGACAAAAAGATATCGAAACTTTAAATAAGACCCAGGATGCTATCTTAGAAAATTTATTTTCTAGATTAAATGTTGGTGGCATCTTACTGTATACAACATGTTCTATACTCAAAAGCGAAAATGAAGCACGCATTGAAAAATTCTTAAAAAGCCATCAAGATTGTGAGCTTTTACCTTTTGATATGTGTGGTAAACATACCGGCATGTATCAAAGATTACCTGGAGATGACGGTGGAGATGGTTTCTTCTACGCCCGTCTTACTAAAAAAAGCTTATGAAAATCATAATATTAGGCTCTGGTAATGTCGGCATTGAACTTGCAAAATACTTGGTTAATGCCGGACATGCTGTAACACTTGTTGATAACGCGTCAGAAGATCTTAACCAGGCATTAAATCGCATTGATTTACGTGTTGTAAGTGGTAATCCTGCATCACCTAATGTTCTGCGTAATGCAGGAGCTGAAAACACTGAGCTCTTAGTTGCGGCTACACCTGATGATGAGGTCAATATTACCGCCTGCTGCGTCGGTGCTTTTTTATTCCGTATCCCAAGGAAAATAGCTCGCATCAGATCTATTGATTATTTAAGAGAAGCTGAAACTCTGTTTGGAACTAATGCAGTGCCAATTGATCATGTGATATCTCCTGAACATATTATTACTGAAGATATTTGTGATTTAATTGAACTTCCTGGAACCTCTGCTGTAGGTTCTTGCTTCAATGGTCGTGTCATTGTAGCGGCAGCTAAGGTCTTAGTTGGGGGCAAACTTACAGGCTCAAGCATCGAAAGATTTGAAAACTATGATGGCAAAGCATGTGCTTTAGCTTTATATCGCCATGGAAAGTATGTAAAAGACTTCAAAAAAGATGTATTTAAACCTGGAGATATACTCTATTTTTGTTGTGAGCGCGATAGAGCTTTAAGCCAGCTTTCAGCTATAGTTCCATTAAAAAAATCATTATCAAATATCACTATTGCAGGTGGCACTAATATTGCAGATGCGCTATCTAGAGCCTTATCTGAACGTTATCGCGTAAAACTCATAGAAGAGGATGCCGATCGCGCTCGTCGTAGTGCAGATGCTTTATACGATACCAGTGTAGAAGTTCTTCACGGCAATCATATCGATATTGATTTTCTGCATGAAGAACAAATTGATAAAAGCGATTTATTCATTGCAGCCGCGCCTCTTGATGAGAAAAACATCATGTCATCTCTCATTTTAAGACGCTTGCATAAAGTAAGAACTCTTGCTGTAATCAAAAATTCAAGCTTCTATGATTTAGCTCGTGGAGAGCGCAGTGAAATTGACACTATTATCTCTCCCAAAGAAGCAACAATTTCTGCATTATTATCAAACATCAGACAAGAAGGTGTTGAAAGCACTACTCTTTTCCGTCAAGGAGATAGTGAAGCTATTGAACTTAAACTTGAAGGCTCTAAATTAAGCAGTCACGTGATTGGTCGTAAAATTGAATCAATTACCTTCCCATCTGGCGTGACATTAGGTCTTATTTTAAGAGGCCGTCGTCTCTTACAGCCTACAGCAGATCTTGTTTTTGAAGATGGCGATCATCTTTTAGCGTATCTCTCTGACCACAGACAAATGCGCGCTCTCGTCAAAATGTGTAGACCGCGTTCTTTTTGGATCCCCAAATGGTAATCGATCTTCGTCTTGTAACCAAGCTTTTAGGTTCATCCTTATTTTGGCTTGGAATTATTGCTACTATTCCGGCCATATATGCACTTACAACCGGCACATATGGTGTTGTAGAGTTTTCATTAACAGCTATATCCGCTACTTCTATTGGTGCTTTATTACGTCTTCTTGGAAGAAATGCTGGTGATAAAGCAAATATCAGAGAACTTTTTTTATTCACAGCCATTCTCTGGTTTTGCATGACTATCTTAGGCGCAATACCTTTATTTTCCATTATTCCTGATTTTAGTTTTGCGGCATCTTTCTTTGAAAGTGCCTCTGCATTATCCACAACAGGAACTACTGCTATTGATCATTTAGATTCAAGACCACCTTCTATATTATTGTGGCGATCAATGTTGCAATTTTTAGGAGGCATTGGCTTCGTTGTTATTGGTGTAGCAATATTACCTAATATCTCTATGGGTGGTATCGCTATTTTTAAGACAGAATCTACCTCTTTTGACTGCAATGCTAAAAATACCCCTCATGTAAAAACCATGGCTTTAAGCCTTCTGGCTTGGTATTCATTGACTGCAATCTTATGTAGTTTTTTCTACTATCTTGGAGGATTTAGCCCTTTTGTTGCTATAAACAGCGCTTTGTGTACAGTATCAACAGGTGGCATGATGCCTACGGATGCTTCCATGAATGATGCCACTCCTTTTGTGCACTATACTGCAATGTTTTTTATGTTATTAGGCAGTTGTCCTTTCTTTTTAATCTTAAAGTCTCTTACTGATGATGTTTTTGAGTTTTTCCGTGATCAACAAGTAAGATACTATCTGACAACTATTGTGCTTGTAGCCGGAACTATTGCTATTACCTTAATCACTTTCAATAACTATGATATTGAACCTGCTTTTAGATTTGCCTTTTTTAACGTAATTACCGTTATTTCATCAACATGCTTTAGCCTTGATGACTTTTCAAACTGGAACTCCCTTGCCACCATTTTATTTATCATGATCTTAGCTTTAGGTGGTTGTTCAGGTTCAACTGCGGGTGGTATCAAATTTTTCCGAATAGCTGTATGTCTGTCTTTATTTAAAACAGAAATCATAAAAACCTTACATCCCCATGCAATGGTAGAGCCTCGCTATAATGGAAACGTTATTGACAATAACACTATGCGCGCAGTGGTAACATTCCTTGTAGCTTACATATCATCACTTGCAATATCTTCTCTTATTGCTACAGCTTATGGTCTTTTACCAGGAGATGCTTTTACTTATACCATCTCTGCCTTATCTAATATTGGTGCAGGTATTGGCCCTACTATTAACCCTTCTATTAGCTGTCTTAAAGTAAGACCTGAGCTTTATTGTTTATTCGGTTTTGACATGATTTTAGGTCGTCTTGAAATCATCCCTGTCATATTATGCTTCACCAGAAGTTTCTGGAGACGCTAGATTTAAGCTTTGATTTCATAATTAAAACCCCAAAAAAGTTATTCAACTTACTGTTTTTTATAAAAATGTTTATTTAAAGCTTATTAAGCATAAGCCCAAAAATCCAAAGTCAAAACAATCATCCAAGAGATATGATGAATTGCGCATCCTAAAGCGGTAAATTTAAGTTCACGAGCCACCTTTTGAGGATCTTGAATATGTCTTACTGTTCTAAAAGCTGAGGCACATAATGGAATTAAGCCAAAAACAATAACAGTTAATTCCCAAGCTTTATGAGAAAAAATGCAAGCGGCAACAGAAGAGCAAATAGTACATACTAATAAAATTAACAGATAAACTGCCGACATTTTAAAGCCCAAACGCGAAGCTAGGGTATGTTTACCGTTAGCTCTATCTTCAATAATATCTCTTGTACTTGCTACATGTAATACCATCACAGAGCCTAAACCTGAGCTTACGCCTAAAAGGAAAGTATCAGGATACATATCAAGGCCATTTTCGCTAGCTGCGGTTATCAAGATCTGCGATCCTATAACTGCCACTAAGCCAAAAAAGATAAATACAGCTATATCTCCAAAACCTTTATAACCATAAGCCATGCCAATGGTATAAAAAAGTGCAGCTAAAATAGAAATAACACCTAAGAAAATAAACCAAGATAAAACTTGCAAGTTATTACCAACAGCTAAAAATACAGCCAAAGCGCCGCAAATGGCTGCAATAATGGTAACAACAGCCATCCCTTTTCTTAACTGCGTTAAAGAAATGGCTCCTACCATCACCGCTCGAATAGGACCTTTTCTATTTGATCCATCAGCTTGCCTATATGCATCGCCATAATCATTGGCAAAATTGCATAAAATCTGCAACATTACGCCTGTTAGAACTACGCATAATGCGGTTAATAAGGTATAACAAGACACATCACCGTAATAAAAACCTAAAGCACAACCTAAAGCACAATTAGTAAAACCTAAGAGCAAAGTGCGCGGACGCATTTCACTAATCCAATCTGCAAGCATGGTAGTCTCTCAAAATATATAAAAAAAATTTAAGCATTATTCTAACAAAAACAAGGTATGATTACCTTTTTTCTTTAACACAGGAGCCTGAAGTCCAGGGCATTGGTATAATCATCTCATAATAAAAATTGGAGAACTTATGTTATTTAACGACCCTGCTTTACGCGAACTTAAACAAAAATTCGATCGCGAAAAGATCAAAAAAGAAGGCTTTGTCAAAGCTACTGATCGTGGTTTTGGTTTTTTAGAAGTTGACCGCGACCAATCTTATTTTATTGCTCCTAACGACATGCGCAATGTGATGCATGGCGACCGCATTAGTGCTCTTATTGAAGAAGATGGCAACGGTCGTAAGCATGCTATTCCAACAACGCTTATTGAACCATTTTTAAAACGCTTTGTTGCCAGAGTGTTATATGCAAATGGCAAATTAAATATTATTCCTGATCATCCTAATATCAAAATCCGTATCAGTGCTTTTGACAAAAGAGAAAAACGTGAACCTTTAAATAACGGTGATTGGGTTGTTTGCACTTTATACTCTCACGCGCTAAAAGGTCATTCTTTTAAAGCCGATATCATTGAGCTTATATGTAAAAAAAATGATCCTAAAGCTCCTTGGAGTGTTTCACTGCGTCGCTACGATCTGCCTTTATGTGAACCTGCAGATCAAGAGTTTAAATTCCTTGAGGACAATTTAGAGAGACAAGATCTTACAAACTTATCCTTTATCACTATTGATAGTGAGCATACTGAGGATATGGATGATGCTCTTTATATTGAAAAAAATGACTGTGGCTTTAAGTTATATGTAGCTATTGCCGATCCTACAGGCTACATAAGCGAAGACTCTGCACTTAATAAAATAGCCGCAGATCGCGCTTTTTCTATTTACTTGCCAGGTCGAGACATCCCAATGTTACCTAGAGCATTATCAAATGATTTATGCTCTTTAAGAGAAGGTAAAGTACGCCCTACCATTGTGGGTATTGTACATTGCGACTTTGAAGGCGCTATTGATTTTTCAAAGACCGAATTTATGCTTGCTAATATTTGTTCTCATGGCAAATTAGCATATAACGAAATTTCTGATTATTTAGAAGGAAAAGCTGACGCCAAGGTTCCTCAAGAAAACATCGCCGCTTTATTAAAATTATTAGTTGAGTTTACTAAAGTTCGCGATCACTATCGTGCCACTCACGCTGCCACCTTTAGAAACCGTCCTGATTATGATTTCGTCTTAACAGAAGATGGCGCGCTTGATCATATTGAGGTCAATCAAAGACGTATTGCCAATCAGATTGTAGAAGAAGCAATGATTGCCGCTAATATAAGCTCAGGTCAATTATTAGCATCAAAACTCAATTGCGGTATTTTCAATGTCCATGCCGGCTTTGACATGGATAAAAAAGAAGATGTTGAAAATCTTTTAAAACAAGAAAATTGCCCAATTCCTGCATCAGGTATTGATTCTCTTGAAGGCTATAACGAAATCCGTCGTTTTGCTAACAATCAACCTGACAATTACATGGATTGCCGTATCCGCAGACTTCAAGCTTTCTCTCAAATGAGTATTGCTCCTGCAGCACACTTTGCTTTGGGTGTAAATTATTATGCAACTTGGACATCACCTATACGTAAATATGGTGACATGGTAAACCATAGATTACTTAAAGCAATTATTGTAAATACTGCTCATCCAACCTTACCTGATGACGATCTCTTACAAAGAATGAATCTTTCAAGACGTACTAATCGTATGGCTGAAAGAGATGTTCGCGATTGGCTTTATATGGACTACTTAGAGCCTGAAATTGCTAAGAAGACTGTATTTGAGGCTGAAATCTTTGACATAAGTCGTGGCGGTTTAAGAGTTTTACTTGAAGAAAATGGTGCAATGGTATTCGTCCCATCCGTATTTATAAGTGAAAACCGCGATGCCTTCAATTTAGATGGAGATCTTGGCATCCTTTATGTAAACGGAGAGGCTAAACTACGTCTTGGAGATAAAATTAAGGTAAAAATTGCAGAGGTAAATCGTCAAACAAGATCTATTACTGCAGCTCCAAGTGAGCCTATTGGTGGCCTTATACTTCCTGACTTCACTCGTGTTGCCAGCAAGCCTAGCCGCAAAAGATAAGTTATTCTCTATAAGAAAAAAAGCTCAGATTAAAAATCTGAGCTTTTTTAGCTTAATTAGATTTAATAATCAATACCACTTTGCTTAAGTAAAGCCTCAACCTCAGGCTTACGACCTCTAAACTTCACAAAGTTTTCCATAGGATCACAAGCACCGCCACAAGAGAGTACTAAAGACTCAAAGTCTTTTCCGGCCTCTTGATTAAACACCCCCGCCTCAAGGAGTCGGCCAAAAGCGTCCGCTGCTAAGACTTCTGCCCATTTATAGCTGTAATAGCCTGCAGCATAACCACCGGCAAAGATATGAGTAAAACCATTGGCAAATCTATTTAAAGGACTTACCGGAATTACACAAACCTCATTTCTTACCGCATCCAACATCTCCTGCACCTGTCCTTTAACATTAGGCTTATATTCAAGGTGCAATCTGAAATCAAATAAAGCAAACTCAAGCTGGCGTAACATAGCCATAGCTGATTGGAAGTTCTTTGCAGCTAAAAGATTCTCAATCTTCTCAAAAGGCAAACTCTCATGAGTTCTTACATGAGAAGATAAGAAGGATAAAGCTTCTTTTTGCCAAGCAAAATTTTCATTAAACTGAGATGGCAACTCAACCACATCCCAAGGCACACCGTTGATACCAGAGACATCAGCAATATCAATACGAGTTAATAACTGATTTAAAGAATGACCAAACTCATGGAACAAAGTTACAACATCATCATGAGTAAGTTCAGATTTGGCATTGCCTACAGGTCTTGTGAAATTGCAAACAAGATAAGCTACAGGAAGCTGTAAAGTACCATCAGCTTTATAACGACGAGTTAAGCACTCATCCATCCATGCTCCGCCTTGTTTGCCAGGACGTGCATATAAATCCATGAAAAATGATCCAATGCAGCTACCAAATTCATCTTCATAAATATCGTAGCAACGAACCTGATCATTCCAAACATCAACACCAAAACGCGGTCTAAAACTTACACCATATAAACGGTGAGCACATTCAAACATACCGCTTATAACCTTATCTACAGGGAAATAAGGTCTTAACTCTTCGGCATTATATGAATACTTTTCTTGACGTAATTTTTCAGACCAATAAGCAATATCCCAATTGGCAAGATCATAATCGGCACCATGCTCTTTTGCATAAGCACGTAAGGAATCCATCTCTTTTTTACCTTGGCCATGGGATTTCTTAGCAAGATCGGTTAAAAAATCAACCACAGTATTAGGATCTGGTGCCATCTTGGTGGCTAAAGACAGATGAGCGTAAGATTCAAATCCTAAAAGATTTGCCATCTCATGTCTTAAAGATAAAATCTCATCAATAATCTCAGAGTTATCCCATTTACCAGCATTAGGACCTACATCAGATGCACGACTTACATAAGCCTCATACATCTGCTGTCTTAAATTACGGTTATCTGCATAAGTTAAAAATGGAATATAAGAAGGCATATCTAAAGTGAAAATCCAACCTTCCTTGTTTGCAGATTCAGCCTCACTTTTTGCAAGTTTTACAGCTCCTGCAGGTAATCCCTGTAAATCTTCCTTATCAGTAATATGCAAAGTAAAGCCTCGGGTAGCATCTAAGACATTATTTGCAAACTGAGACTGAAGTTGAGACAGTTTTGCAGAAATTTCAGTGTAGCGCTTTTGATCTTCTGGATTAAGATCAACACCACTTAAGCGAAAATCTCTTAAAGAGTTTTGAACAGCCTTTCTTTGAGCTTTAGTTAATAATGAAAAATCATCGCTACGCTCAAGTCTAGATAAAGCCTCAAATAAAGGTTTATATTGGCCAATCCATGAAGAATATTCAGCTACAAGCGGAATGCACTCATCATAAGCTTTACGTAACTCTTCGGTATTGCATACATTGTTAAGGTGACCTGCTACAGACCAAACTCTTGAAAGCTCATCATCAGCCTCCTCAAGAGGAGCCATTAAATTATCCCAAGAAGGATTGCTACCATAAATTTTAGTTAAGCTCTCAACCTTTTCTTTACAATGTTTAATACATAATTCCAAAGCAGGTTTTAAATGCTCAGGCTTAACCTCTGAAAAATGCGGAAATCCTGAAAAATTTAATAAAGGATTTGATGTTAAATTATTTGACATGCTGAAACCTTAAAAATCAATGCAATGTTTTGTGTTTTTGATAGAAAATTGGCTATGTGTTAAGATGTTAGCGCATTCTTATTGCCAGGATGAACTCCTTTTTATCTTCTTAATCTTATTATATGTACATGGGGGAGTTTTCAAACTTTTTCGATATGCCTGAACAAAATAATCCTATAATCCGTGAGCGCCTTTTAAAGCTTGATAAAGCTATGTCTCAATTAAATCTGGATGCAGTTTTAATCCACCATGACGATGAATACCTATCCTTTGAACTTACCGAAGATTGCGAACGTCTACGTTATATAAGTGGTTTTACAGGTAGTGCTGGTTGCGCTGCCATAGCCCGCTCTGTAAAACAAGAGTTTCAAAGTAATGGTGCTAAAGTAAAAACATCTAAAGGAACATATAATTTAAAATGCCCTGCCGCTGTATTTACTGATGGTCGTTACAAAGTTCAGGTCCAAAATCAAATCGATCATGCCTTTTTTGAAGCTTTTGATAGCTCAGAATTTTCTCCTCAACAATGGTTTGAAGCGGTCTTGGAAAAACACTCTCGAATTGGTGTTGATTTAAGATGTATAAGCTACAAAACATATTTAGCTTTAAAAAAAGATTTAGAAAATCTCGATTTGGAGCTTGTACCTTTAAAACAAAATATCGTTGATATTATTTGGGAAAATAGACCTGAACCTGAATACTCTAAAGTTATAATTTTCCCAGATGAGTTTAATGGCTGTCCAAGCCCGCAAAAACGATTAAACCTCTCCCAAGAATTAAGAGATCTTGATTTAGATGCCACTGTCATCTGTGATCCTGAAAGTATATGCTGGCTCTTAAATATTCGTGGCAATGATCGCAAATATTTACCTGTAGTAAATTGCAAGATGGTTGCATACTCAAATTCAACTTTAGAGTGGTATATAGACGATCAACATTTAGATGAAGAAGCATATTCAGACTTTGAATCTCACTTCGGACACATCGATATTTTCCCGGAATCTCGATTTGATGATGTATTAGATAGATTGTGCAATTCATCCTGTCAGGTATATGTAGATCCTGACAGCGTAAATGCTCATGTTTTAAATACTCTTTATGAAGGCGGGGCTCGTGTAAGCTGTGGTTTAGGTTTATGCCAAATGCCTAAAGCCTGTAAAAACCAATTAGAAATTGCCGGTGAATATAAAGCTCACATCAAAGACGGTATTGCAATGTGCCGCTTTTTATCGTGGCTTGATGATTTAACCAAAATTGAAAAAAACACCGATGCTGAAGCATTCAAAAGAGCTGTTGAGGACACTAACGAGGCTGTTTTAGCTGACAGAGCGGAGTCTTTTAGAAAAGTTGAGCAAGGATATATTGAACCTTCTTTTGCAACTATTTCTGCAATTGGCCCTAATGCTGCCATGTGCCACTACAACCACGAAGAAGTTGAGACACCAAAAGCCTTAGGCGAGGACCCTCTTTATCTTATTGACAGTGGTGCTCATTATTTTGATGGCACAACTGACATAACAAGAACCGTCTTAGTAGGTCCTGGTCTTAGCGATGAAATAAAGAAGATGTTTACTTTAGTTTTAAAAGCACACATCGCTTTATCGACCTTAATATTTCCAAAAGGAACCTCAGGTCAACAACTTGATGCTATAGCCCGTCGTCCGTTATGGGATTTTGGTTTAGATTATGCTCATGGCACAGGTCATGGTGTTGGACATCTTTTATCTGTACATGAAGGACCACAACAAATCTCCTTACATAGATCAAATGTTCCTTTAAAACCTGGCATGGTAATTTCAGACGAACCTGGCTTTTACAAAGAAAATGCTTTTGGTATTCGTCTTGAAAATTTATTAGTTGTGCAATCTTGTACGCAGCCTGGCCTTCAACATATGTTATGCTTCTCGCCTCTTACTTTAGTGCCTTTTGATAAGCGCATTTTAAATAAAGAGCTTTTAAATGAAAGCGAAATAAATTGGCTTAACGATTATCATCAAAATGTAAGAAATGTCATTAAAAACGCCGCCACCACGCTTACTGATACTGAAATAAGCTGGCTTGATGCTGCAACGGCTAAAATTTGATGAGGACATATAATGTTATTTTTTAAAAAAGCTTTACCTACAGCTTTTTACTGCCAAACTAGATTGCAACAAATGCCATGCATTCCGGTAGATGCTGAGTCATATAATATTTTAGAAACTCCAACACGCTGCCATCACCGTCTTTTAGATCTTATTGCTAGTGCTAAAAATAGAATTTTAATCACCGCACTTTATCTTCAAGATGACGAAATAGGTCGTGAGGTTTTAAATGCTTTATATGCAGCTAAAGCCAAAAATCCTAAACTCTATATTAGAGTTTATGTAGATTTTCATCGCGCCCAGCGTGGTCTTATAGGCAAAGGCCCTTCACTTGGCAACAGTGAGCTTTACTACAAGATGGCCGAAGGTTGTGAAGCTCCTCCTGCAATATATGGTGTTCCTGTAAAGCGTCGTGAAATCTTTGGTGTAATGCACTTAAAAGGATTCGTGTTTGATGATACCGTTCTTTATACAGGTGCCAGCATTAACAACGTTTATATGGATTACGATCACCGCTATAGACTCGATCGTTACCATGAAATTCACAGCAAAGAATTGGCTGATTCTATGTGCAGTTTTGCAACTTCAGCCTTCCATGCCAATTTTGCAGTGCAAGATTTCTCTCAAGGCAAGATTAAACCTGCAAAAGAAATGCGTGATGAAATTAAACAATTGCGTCGCCATTTAACTGAGGTTCAATATTCATTTACAAGTGGTCGTATTCATAAAGGCCAAGTAGGCATTACTCCAGTTGCAGGATTAGGTAAAAGTCATAACCTTTTAAATCGAGATTTATTATGGATGGTAGATGCTGCAAAAGAGAGTTTATTTATCTGCACTCCTTACTTCAATCCACCTAAAATCCTACTTAAATCTTTCAACGCAGTTCTTCAAAGAGACGTTAAGCTTACATTAGTAGTAGGAGATAAGATCGCCAACGATTTCTTTATTCGTGAAGGTGAGGACTTCTCTCCTGTAGGCGCTGTTCCTTATATTTATGAGCAAAATCTGCGTGAATTTGTCGAAAGCCATCAAGAGTATATTGATAATAAACTCTTAGATATTAGATTATGGAAAAATGGCCTTAATACTTATCACGTCAAGGGTTTGTATGTAGATCAGAATTTAGCTCTTATGACAGGCAATAACCTAAATCCTCGTGCATGGGCTCTTGATTTAGAAAATGGTTTGATTATTCATGATCCAAATCATCTCTTACAAGAAAAATTTATGCATGAGCAACAACATTTACTCAAACACACAACAAAAATTTTATCTGTAGATGATATAGACTGCTTTGATAACTACCCTGAAGATGTTAAAAAGCTTTTACGTAAAGTAAACCGCTTAAGAGCATCTATTTTTATTAAAAAGTTATTATAAATAAGGTTGCTTTAATGGCAAATTACGCTGACAGTTATTACCAAACAAGCGCTATAGAATCGCTGCGCGGTGTGGGCAAACGCTACGCAGAAATTCTCAAAATACAAGGCTTTAATACTTTGTTTGACCTGTGCTTTGATTTGCCATTTAGATATCTTGATAAAACTAAAATCACCCCTTGTGCAAAAGTGTTAGCTGATGACAATTTTTATCTTGTAAAAGGAAAAATTACCTCACAACATACCTTTAAAGGAAAAGTTCTAAAAATATCATTAGTTGATGAAACAGGTCGACTTGATGCCATATTTTTTAACGCTCTTTCTTATTTCACACAAAAATTTAAGATAAACCAAGAAGTGGTGCTTTTTGGTCAAGGTAAACCTGATTTTTCAGGTGTTGTCTGTTTACAACATCCACAAGTGACTTTTATAAATGATGAATTTACAGACGTAATCTCTAAGACTTTAACCCCTGTTTATCATTTATCTGAAAATTTAGCCCAACAAAATCTGAGAAAAATTATGGATTTACTCATGCAAAAGCTTAAAGCTTTACCGCTTGAGGAAATCCTACCTCAAAAATTTAATCCATATTCGATAAACATTACGGAAGCTATTTTAAATATTCACGCACCATTACCTCCAAAAGATAATAGCCCTTTTAATTTAGATCTATCCCCATACTTCAAACGGATTTGCTACGAAGAACTTTTAGCCTATCAGCTCTCTTTACTTAAGCTTAAAGAGCTAAACTCTCATCATAAAGCTTTACCATTAGCCATAGATCCTGTTTTAGAGACTAATCTTTTAGAGCACCTGCCATTTACCCCGACAAACGGGCAAATGCAAGCTTATAAAGACATCTGCCAAGATCTACAAAAAGACATCCCAATGTTAAGATTATTACAAGGTGATGTTGGTTCTGGTAAAACTTTAGTGGCAATTATGTCCTGCCTGCAAGTATGCCGAAACGGCAAACAATGTGCTCTTTTAGCACCTACAGAGCTCTTGGCAACCCAGCACTACCATAATTTTCAAAAGATCTTAAATTCATTTGCTGTTAATATTGTTCTTCTTCACTCTTCTTTACCAAAAGCTAAAAGAAGTGCTACTCTTGAAGACATTAAAAATGGTAACGCTCATATCATTATTGGCACCCACAGCATTTTCCAAGATGAAGTTAAATACCACAATTTAGCTTTAGCAGTTATTGACGAACAACATCGTTTCGGTCTTGAACAAAAAACAGCCTTGTTAAGAAAAGCTCCGGAAGGAATTTCTTTACATCAATTAGTCATGACTGCCACCCCAATTCCAAGAACACTGCAACTGGCTCTTTATTCAAATCTTGATGTCAGCTCAATTTATGACAAACCTCCTGGGCGTAAAAAAATTATTACGGTAATGGCTTCAGATAAACGACGTTCTGAAGTTATTTTGAGGCTTAAAAATATAACCGACAAAGGTCTACAAGCTTATTGGGTTTGTCCTCTTATAGGAGAGGAAGAAAGCGATAACTCTTCGGCACAAAATGTCTTTAAAGAAATTAAACGACTTTTGCCTGATGTGAAAAGCGACATCCTTCATGGTGAACTTAATGCCTCTAAAAAACAGCAAGTAATGGAAGACTTTGTTAAAGGCTCTATTCAAATTCTTGTTGCTACAACTATAGTTGAGGTAGGTGTGGATGTTCCAAATGCTGCCGTTATTGTCATTGATGGCGCACAAAGATTAGGCATGGCGCAGCTTCATCAGCTAAGAGGTCGTGTAGGTCGTGGTGATGAACAAGGATCATGCGTTCTTTTATACACTCCTCCTGAAGACCCTATTGCGCTTGAAAATGTTCTCAAAAGACTTGAGGTCATAAAAAATAATGACGATGGTTTTAAAATTGCAGCTTTCGATTTGAAAATGCGTGGTCCAGGTGAAATTATGGGTACAGCACAGTCTGGTTTTGATTTTATGAAAATTGCAGATATTGGACGAGACCAAGATCTTTTAAATCTTGCTCACAAAAAAGCCCTGCAGCTTAAAAACGAGGAACCAGAATGTGCAGAAAAACTTATAAATCGCTGGTTTCCAAAACTTATATCAGGAAGTTAGATTTAAATGGCACTTGCTAGAAACCTATATAGAAAACAAAACTCGAGATTTTCAGGATGTTTTTTTAAAATTATCTTCTCTTTATTTTTATTACTGATAATTTTATTTGCTGGCATTGTGCTTTTCTTTAATGGCAATAATATAAAAGAACCTCTTTTAAAACTTCTAAATGAGAGAACTTCTATAAACTTGGATGTTGAAAAAATAGAGTTCTCTGCACTTTATCCCAATATAATAAAACTCCACAATATTAAATTAGGCTCATCTCACATAGATGAGCTCTACCTTGAATACAATTTAAAATCAGCTTTAAACTCACAACAACTTGAAATTGAAGATCTTTATGCTCGTGGAGCTTTTATAAGTAAACAAGATCTCAAAACCATAACTAAAAACAACATTGGTTTTGACAAAATAAACATCAAAAACATAAGCCTTGTAGACTCAAATCTTGAAGGCGAGAAATTTATCATTGAAAACGCCCATGCTAAATTTAAAAATTTTGAACTTACTAATATAAAAGCCTCTTCCCAAGAGGTTCAAATAATCGCCCCTCAAAGTAAGCTTTTAAATTACGCGGTAAAAAACCTCAGATTTAAAGGCTCTTTTGATAATGAAAAAATAGCCTTTGATAAATTATCTTTAAATACTGAAGGTGGCTTAATTAAAGGGGCTGGTATTTATGAGGCGCAATCCCAAAATCTAAAATTTGATAATCTTGAAATTAGTAACTTAGTCATAAAAGATCATTTTGCCGAAAATTTAAACATTTCTGCGCCCAAATGCTCTATTTCTAATATAAGCGTAGCTTTAAACCAAAAGGACATTTATTTAGGTGAACTAAGTGGCACCTTATCTAACTTATCTTGGCAAAATAAAGACTTTTCTACCTATTTCTTAGGTAAATCTGGCGAAATATCTTTCCCGAATTTAAATATAACGTTAGATGACAATGATATAGAAGCCAATATTGGCAAAACTATTTTATTAAACTCAAAAGGCAATTATCTAGAAGGCTCATACAACATTGATGCACAATATGCCCCAACATCAAATAGATTTGAAATTAGAGACTTAACTATTAAAAACTCTAAAATAGAGCCTAAAAAAGAAATTTTAGACAAAACTTTAGGCACTTTAAAATCTTTAAATACTTCAATTCTAAATTTAAATTTAGAGAATGTTTCTTTTATTTCGCATATCGATGCGCTACCTCTTTCTATAGATAACCTCTCTTTGTTTGCCTCAGGCTTTAAAATCACTGACGAAGGATTTAAACCAAATGCCAACGCCTCGACCATTCAAGCAAAATTAGAAGATGCGTTTTACTCTGATCTTTATTTTAAAAATCTTTCATTTCTAGCAAATATAACCGACGATATCGTCAATATAAATATTCCCAATCTTACATTTAGATCATCTGTTGTATCTGCAGCTTTAACCTATAACAAAACTACCGAGCAGTTATACAGTATTGCCAACGCTAAAGATTTTGAACTTGCAGAGTTAAACTCCTCTTTAATTCCACATCTTTTAAGTGGAAAAATAAATTTTGATTGCGATATAAAAAGCAAATATAACGATCTAAATTCATTCACCGCTATGCAAGGTGATATGCATATATCAGGCAATAGAGTTTTAATTTCAAACTTTGGAATTGATCTTATAAACGGTGGCGAAAAGAAAAATTTTATTTTAAAAAATGACGAGCTTTTAAATGCTTTAAGAGATGCTGATGTTGGACTTATAAATCCTGAAATCATCATTAACTTTAATCAAGACATAGCAAAGTTAAATGCTACGACAAAAACCTCTTCATCAAATATTAACGCAAAAGGCAATATAGATTTAAAAAATAAATCTATTGACGTTCATGCTCAATTTGTAAGTTTACCAAAAGACAGTTTAAGCACTCTTGATATAACAGGAGATATTAAAGATCCTAAAATCGAAATTACCGCTATATCAAGAGGAGAAAGACGCCCAGGTATTACACCAAATCTAAATAACTAACGTCTTGATGAGACTTTAATTTGTATTTTAGATTTATGACGAGGTTCTTTTAAGGAGTCTGACCCTAAAGTAGAACCTGTCATACTTGCAAGCATTACCATAAAACTTGGAACTTTTTCACTCATGCCAGATCTAACTACCCCTAAAGTAGCTGTAAACTCTGCTCCTAAAAGCACCAACCACCAATTGATATAAATCCAAATCATTAAAACCGGCAGCGCGGCTAAAGCTCCATATAAAGCCTCATAATTTGAAAAATTAAGCACAAAAGAACTAAATATTTTTTTAGAAATTTCAAAAGCTACTGTAACTACAACTGCGCCTAAAAAAGCATCCTGAAACTTTACTTGGACTGATGGCACAATCATAAACATTGCTGTTATAAGCGCAATTTCTATAATAATTGGGAATACAAAATATGCGATTAAAAGCGGAATGCTAATTCCCTCATCAGAAGAAAAAGCATATGCTAGTACTTTTGAAAAAATCCAAATAATTAAACCTAAGGCAATTGGACCTAAAGTTAATAATGTCCAATATATAGCCATCATACTGCCGATACGACGCTTACCACCTCGCCAAATTCTATTTAAAGAATTATCGATAGTACGCACTAACATAATAGCAATAACAAATAAAAATACGGTACTTGTTATAGTTAAACTTCCTGCATGTGCAACTAAAGAACTTACATAAGAATTAACAGCATCAGAAAAAACAGGCATAAAATTTGCCGCAGCGAAATCTTTTAAAGCCTCACGAGCTTGCTCAAAAGAAGGCACAACCGCAAATACAGATAAAACAACACTTAATGCAGGAATTAACGCTAATATAGAAGTAAAAGCTAGAGATGATGCTTCAAGACCTATACGATCACGTTCAACTCTACGAATAAAATACACCAACAGTTCTTTCACAATATATCCCATAAAAATAGTAAAATATCATGGCTATTTTAGCGTGAAAGGGCTTTTGAGCGAAAATTTAAAGCAAATAAACATGCTTTACAGACCTCATTACGAGCAAATACCAGCTCTTTATTAAAAAAAATGTAACGTAGGTCAAAAATACGCTAAAATATCTCAAATATTTTTATCTCACATCAGGCTTGCAATCCAAGCTAACAAGATTCACACAGGGCTAAAACATGGATGTTCAGAAAATCCGCAACATTGCAATTATTGCGCATGTTGATCACGGCAAGACCACACTGGTAGACAAACTCCTGCGCCAGTCCGGCACCCTTGATCGTAATGAATTAGGTCAAGAGCGTGTCATGGATTCCAATGATATTGAAAAAGAACGCGGCATTACCATTCTTTCTAAAAACACCGCCATTAACTGGAACGGCTATCGTATTAACATTGTAGACACCCCAGGCCACGCTGACTTCGGTGGCGAGGTTGAGCGCGTTATGTCTATGGTTGATTCCGTACTGTTACTTGTCGATGCTGTTGACGGCCCAATGCCACAGACAAGATTCGTAACCCAAAAAGCTTTCAAAGCTGGTTTAAAACCAATTGTTGTTATCAATAAGTGCGACCGCGAAGGCGCTCGTCCGGATTGGGTTATAGACCAAGTTTTCGATCTTTTTGACAATTTGGGTGCAACTGACGAACAGTTAGATTTCCCTGTTGTTTACGCTTCTGCTTTCCAAGGTTGGGCTTCCTTAGACGCTCAAGAGCACGGCGAAAACATGGATCCACTCTTTAGCACCATTATTGAGAAGGTTAGTGCACCTCAGGCTGATGTCGAAGGCCCATTACAGATGCAAATCTCCTCCTTAGACTATACCTCTTATGTTGGTGTTATTGGTGTTGGTCGTATCACTCGTGGTATTGCTCGTACCAACCAACCTGTAACTATTATTGACCGTGAAGGTAATACTCGTCAGGGCAAGATTGGTCAGGTTTTAGGCTACTTAGGTCTGCATCGTACTCCTGTTGATTCTGCAGAGGCTGGCGATATTATTGCTGTAACTGGCTTAGGTGAGCTTAAGATTTCAGATACCATTTGCGATAACAGCAAAGTTGAAGCTTTACCACCTTTATCCGTAGATGAGCCTACCGTATCTATGAACTTCTGTGTAAACACCTCTCCATTTGCAGGTCGTGAAGGCAAATTCATTACCTCCAGAAATATTGAAGAGCGTTTACGTGAGGAATTAGTCCATAACGTAGCTTTACGTGTAGAAAAGACTGAAGATGCTGATCGCTTCAAGGTTTCAGGCCGTGGTGAGTTACATTTATCAGTTCTTATTGAAGAGATGCGCCGTGAAGGTTATGAGCTCGGTGTTTCACGTCCGGAGGTTATTTTACACAAAGAAAATGGCCGTACTTTAGAGCCTTATGAGGTATTAACCCTTGATTTGGCAGAAGAGAACCAAGGCCCGGTTATGGAAGAGTTAGGTCTGCGTAAGGGCGAACTTAAAAACATGGTTCCAGATGGCAAGGGTCGTGTACGTCTTGACTACCGTATCCCAGCTCGTGGTCTTATCGGTTTCCAGACCTTATATATGACCTTAACCTCAGGCACAGGTCTTATGTACCACTCATTTGACAGCTATGATGAGTATGTTGGTGGCACTATTGGTGAGCGTCAAAACGGCGTTTTAATCTCCAACGATACAGGTAAATCTGTACCTTACGCTTTATGGTTCCTCCAAGAGCGTGGTCGCTTATTCGTAGGCCCTGGTGAAGAGGTTTACGAAGGTGAGGTTATCGGTTTACATGTGCGTAGCAACGACTTAACTGTAAACCCACTTAAGACTAAGAAACTGACCAACGTCCGCGCTGCAGGTTCTGATGATAATATTCTTTTGACTCCTCCTGTAAGAATGTCTCTTGAGCAGTCTCTTGAATTCATTAACGAAGACGAATTAGTTGAAGTTACCCCAATTAGTATTCGTATTCGCAAGAAGAACCTTTCTGAAATGGATCGTGTACGTGCATTCAGAGCCGCTGGCGGTAAAAAAGCTGAATAATCTGCACATTTAAAGTGCACCAAAAAGCTCCAAATTTTAAAAATTTGGAGCTTTTTTATTATAAATAATAATTATTATTCAATAAGTTATATCAATTATTTTTATATATTTTGCATAAATTTTTGATTTTTACTGCACTAAAATTGTTATACAGCCCGCAAAATTATGTTAAAGTGCTTGAAATAACGTTTTCGCACTAAAAAGATACACAAAGGACCTTTTGTCATGCAGTGTGATACTAAAGCCATAGTCGAAACCCTGAATACAGCGGTCTTAATTACTGATAATGCTTTAAAGATTGTTTTTGCTAATGCTGCTGCAGAACAACTTTTAGGTATGTCCCGCACACGCCTGTATACTTTAAAATTCAACGACCTTATAGATAAAGAAGAAAAAACCTTATTAAATTTTTTAAACGAAACTAATTTAAAACTTAGTTTCCAAGGTTTTATTGCTTCAGGAGTCTTATTATCTCCAGAACCAGGCCGTTCTATTGAAGTATCATTAAGCTTAAATGGTTACCCTTCAAAAAGAGGCGGAATTATTATCGAGATATCATCTCAACCGCAGCAAGAAAAGCTTATGGCAGAACAGCGCCTACGCGATCAACATGATGCTGCTAGAAATCTTATAAGATCTTTAGCTCATGAAATTAAAAACCCTTTAGGTGGTATTAGAGGTGCTGCGCAATTAGTCGAAATGAGCTATGGCAAAATCGACGGTATAACTGACTACACTCAAGTTATCATTGAACAGACTGACCGTTTAACTGCACTTGTAGACAAACTTTTAGGCCCGCAAAGACCAAATCCTTTGACTCTTGTAAATATTCACTTTGTGATAGAAAAAGTTTTATCACTGGTTAATATGCAACCTTTGGGCGATATCCGTATAGAAAAGGATTATGACCCATCCTTACCTGAATTATGTCTTGATATTGATGCTATGCAGCAAGTCTTGTTAAATATAATTAACAACGCCGTACAAGCTTTAAATCAAGGCCACCCCCCATACCCTGCAATTAAGATTAAAACTAGGGCTAGCATCCATACCATAATTAACAATGTCCGCTACCCTATATCAATTGTAGTTTCTATCTGTAATAACGGACCTCAAATCCCAGAAAACCTACTTCATCGTATTTTTTACCCAATGGTAACGACAAAAAATGATGGAAATGGTCTTGGATTATCTATTGCCCAAAGTGTAGTTGAACGTCATGGCGGAGCTTTAGAATGTACCTCTGATAATTTACAGACCTGTTTTAAAATTATTCTCCCACTGACAACGGCGAAGAATCAACGTGAGGAACAATAATATGGATCCAATGATTTGGGTTGTCGATGATGACAACAGCATCAGATTCGTTTTTGAAAAAGCATTAAGCGTCAATCACATTCATTTTCGTATTTTTGAAAGTGGTGATGCTGCATTAGAGGCAATGAAAGAAGAACATCCTGATGTAATTATTACCGATATTCGTATGCCTGGTACTGATGGATTACAGCTCATAAACGAAGTACATAAAATTGATGAAAATATTCCTGTAATCATCATGACCGCTCACAGCGATCTTACAGCTGCGATTGATTCTTATGAATCAGGAACTTTTGAGTATTTACCAAAACCTTTTGATGTTGACCAAGCTATTGCAGTTATTCGTAGAGCAGCAGTCCATAGAGTTAATATGTTAAGACTAGCCTCCGAAAAGAATTCTTTGCAAAATCAAAATCAAGCTGTAACCGATGATGCTGAAATTATTGGAAAATCTCCAGCTATGCAAGAAGTTTTCAAATGCATTGGTCGTATTTCAAAAACTCAATTACCTGTACTTATTCATGGAGAGGTTGGAACTGGAAGATCTTTAGTTGCAGCAACTCTCCATAATCATAGTAACCGTAGCCACAAGCGTTTTGTTGCACTTAATATGTCTTCTATGCCTCAAGAGAGCATTCAAACTGAAATCTTTGGAGATGCAAGACTTGATATTAACAATAGCGCCTTAATGCAAGCTCAAGGTGGAACTTTATTTATCAATGAAATCTGCGATATGCCTATGGAGGCTCAAACTAGAATGTTGCAGGTTTTAGAAAGCCACGAGTTTTTACCTGTAGGTGGTAGCGAGCCTATTAAAGTAGATGTGCGTGTTTTAGCTGCAACATCTCAAGATCTCGAGCAAAAAATTGCTGAAGGAACATTTGTCTCTGATCTTTATTACAGATTAAATGTAATCAACGTCAATATGCCTCCTTTACGCAATCGTAATAACGATATTCCAATGTTGGCAAAGCATTTCTTAGCTCAAGCTGCTCTTGAAAATCGTACTGAACCTAAAAAACTTACCTCTGAAGTTTTAGTATTCTTATGTCGTCAAAGCTGGCCTGGTAACGTTCGTCAACTTAAAAATCTGTGCAAATATTTGACTATCATGGTTACAGGCAGGGATATTCAATTAGTAGATCTTCCTTCTGAATTTTTACACGCCAATGGTGGTCAAATAAAAACCTCTACCTCAATAAATGGCGCATCTAGAGACAATACCTCTTGGCAAGAGCTTTTAAGAAATTGGGTTGATGGTCGTTTAAAAGCAGGCGAGCACGATATTTTAGCTGAAGCTGTTCCTGAATTTGAAAGGGTCATGTTAGAGGCTACCTTAGCTTTCACAGGCAATCATAAACAAGAATCAGCGCGTCTTTTAGGTTGGGGAAGAAACACCCTTACAAGAAAAATAAAAGACTTAAATTTAAAATAATTTATAATGCATTAAAACTCCGCCAAAAGCGGAGTTTTTATTTAAAATAATCAAATATTGCTAAACATGAAGCAATGTTTCTTTTAAATTTACTGTTAAAATAGCAAAAGAAAAAGCTTATCTCTCAAGGATGCTCTGCTAAATCAAAGCAAACATTCAAAATCATCCTAAAATAAGCTTATACCGCTGTATTTATAAGGTGTTTGCCTAAATCAAACGTTTCAAAAAAGCAGATAAATACATAATTGCGTTTATACTGCATAAATAAAAATCACAACTTCAGGATTTAAATAGTTCTTCTCTAATAAATGGATAAGAGCATATTATAAATTTAATCAATAAAGACTATGACTGATAAAATTGAAGAAAAAAAATTAGACTTTCGCAGAACTCACTTTGTAACTAGTGCAGCTAAGCTTTCACAGTTACCTCCTGATACAGGTTCAGAAATCGCCTTTATTGGTCGTTCTAACTCAGGAAAATCTTCCTCAATAAATACTATTTGCGATCAAAAAACTTTAGCAAAAACTAGTCGTACCCCAGGAAGAACACGTCTTATTAACCTTTTTGAAGTAGCTCCAGGTAAAACTTTAGTTGACCTTCCAGGTTATGGTTATGCAGCTGTTCCTGAAGCTATGAAAAAGCAATGGCAAGACTCTTTAACCCAATATCTGCAAAAACGAAAAGCTCTGCGTGGCATTGTCATAACTATGGATATTAGAACCCCATTAAGAGATCATGATCGTATGATCATTGACTGGTCAGTAGCAGCTAATTTACAGGCTTTAATTCTACTCACCAAGGCAGATAAATTTGGTGTTAATAAACGCCGAGAGATTATGGGTGAGCTTAAATTACAATTAAGCGAATTCGGTGGTAATTTTACAGTTATTCCTTTTTCTTCACTAAAAAAAGTTGGTGTAGATGAAGCAAGAACCGTTTTAAACCGTTGGTTTTCAATGTTTCCAGACTTAGATCCTCAAGAGAACTAATAAATGACCAAAGGAACTTTATTTATTGTTTCCGCACCTAGTGGAGCTGGTAAATCATCTTTAATAAGCGCCCTGCTTGAGCGTTTTAACCTGGATGACAGCTTAAGATTGTCTGTTTCCCATACTACCCGCCAAATGCGCCCTGGAGAGACTGACCATGTAAGCTATCATTTTGTTTCTCAAGAAGAATTTAAAGAATTGATTGACCGTAATGCTTTTTATGAATATGCAAATGTATTCGGCAATTATTATGGAACTTCACGAGAGATTGTTGAAAAATGGCTTGATGAGGGCCATGATGTCCTTTTAGATATCGATTGGCAAGGCGCTCGTCAAATTAGAAAACAGACTCCTGATGCTCAAGGTATTTTCATTATTCCGCCTTCATTAGAGGAATTAGAGCGGCGTTTACGCGGTCGCGGAACTGATAGCGATGAAGTCATTGAAAATCGCATGAACAAGGCCACAAACGAAATCTCTCATGCTGATGAATATGAGCATATCATCATAAATGATGATTTTGAGGAAAGTGTACTTGCATTAAGATCTATTATTTTGGCAAATCGTTGCGCTAAAGAACGAATTCTTTCAAAAGTGCAAAAGATGTTTCCAAATCAATCTAATGCAAATTAACTTCGTTCATGTATAATTAATAGGATCGATTTCCTATTTATGACTTAGTTCTGTTTTTTTAAGACATAAATTTTAATTTTCGGTGCAGTCTTCGCACTTGACGACATAAAGACCTAAAATAGAAATGTCGGTGACGTATGCCTCTTAAGGCTGCATCCTTATACAGGTAAAAAAAATGGCTAGAGTTACAGTTGAAGATGCCGTAGAAAAAGTCGGCAACCGTTTTGATCTGGTTTTATTAGCTGCCAGACGCGCAAGACAGTTATCCATGGGCAGCAAGCCTTTAGTTGACGAAGAGAAAGATAAGCCAACCGTTATTGCCTTACGTGAAATCGAAGAAGGCCTGATTACCCGTGAATTTTTAGATAAACAAGATCGTAAAGAGCACCTTCGCGATAGCTCCGCTCATCCTAGTGACAATGAGTTCGCCCCTATTGACGGCGCTGAAATGTTTAACTAATAAAGGCTTGACTTATGGGAGAGAGCATTTACCAAATTCTCAATAATGGCCAGACTCCTACAGCTTTGGCCTTAGCCTCTCCCAATTTTCATTATTACGCCCATCTTCGTGATATTGTTACCTCATATCTAAGTCCTGAAAAAGTTGCAGAAGTAGATAAAGCTTTTGTAGTCGCTGATTATGCGCACGCTCCTCAAAAAAGAGCCTCAGGCGAGCCTTACATCATCCATCCTATTGCTGTTGCAACTATTATTGCCCAGATGCATCTGGATACAGAATCGCTTCAAGCAGCTCTTTTACATGATGTTGTAGAAGATACAAGTATTATTGATGATGACTTAGAAAAATTATTTGGAAATACTGTTAAAGAGTTAGTCGAAGGCGTCACAAAACTTGATAAATTACGCTTTCATGACTATAAAGAGGCTCAAGCTGAAAATTTCCGAAAAATGATTTTAGCGATGACCAAGGATATCCGTGTCATCCTGATAAAGCTTGCTGATCGCACCCATAACATGCGAACTTTGGGGGCATTACGCCCTGATAAACGTAAACGTATTGCTCTTGAAACTTTAGATGTCTTCGCTCCTATTGCCAATAGATTAGGTATTTCAGATGTTAAAGCTGAGCTTGAAGAGCTTGGCATGGCCGCTTTATACCCTATGCGTTACCGCGTTTTAAAATCTGCTGTAATGCGCGCTCGTAACAATCGCAAAGAAGTTGTAAATAATATTCTTGAAGCTATTAAAGCTCGCCTTAAAGAAGCAGGCATTCCGGCACGGGTATTAGGTAGAGAAAAAAGACTTCTTTCTATATATAGGAAAATGGTCAACAAAGAACTACCTTTCCGCGAAATTATGGATGTCTACGCTTTTAGAATTATTCTTAAAGATGTTGATACCTGTTATCGTGTTTTAGGACAAATGCACAATCTCTTCAAACCTCGACCTAACGGGTTTAAAGATTATATAGCCATCCCTAAAATAAACGGATATCAGTCTTTACATACATCCTTAATTGGCCCACATGGAGTGCCGCTTGAGATTCAGATCCGTACTGAGTTTATGGATCAAATGGCCGCCAGAGGCGTTGCTGCCCATTGGGCTTATAAAGAATCAGGCTCAAAACCAGTTTCCACTACATCACAAAAAAATGCTCAGGTATGGATTAAAAATCTTATCGATCTTCAACAAAGTGCTGCAAGCTCTATGGAATTCGTTGAAGATGTCAAAAAGGACTTATTCCCTGATTCTATTTTTGTATTTACTCCTGAAGGAAAGATTTATAACCTCCCGACAGGTTCAACTCCGGTAGATTTTGCTTTTGCTGTACATACTGATATTGGACTTCATTGTATCGGTGCAACTGTAAACCACCATATGTATCCATTATCAAGACCTCTTGAGTCAGGTCAAAGCGTCGAAATTATCATCTCTCCTACAGCTAGACCAAATACAATTTGGCTTTCGAGTGTAGTAACATCTCGTGCTCGTTCTAAGATTAGACAATATCTTAAAGGGCTTAGAACTCAAGAATGTGAACTTATTGGAAGACGTCTTGTACAAAATGCTTTGCGTTCAATTCGTTTAACGCAACTTGAACCTGAAAAAGTACAAGCTCTTTTGAATAATTTCCATCAACCAGACATGAAGAGTCTTTATGTAAATGTTGCTACTGGAAATATTCTGCCTGTTGCAGTTACAAAATTCTTAGATCCAAAACAGCACCATCAAAACAATATGCCAATCAAAGGTACCGGCGGTGTACCTTATACTATTGCTCAATGCTGTCTACCAATTCCAGGCGACGATATTATTGCCCACTTAGCCAAAGGTCGTGGCTTGGTAATTCATAATATTAACTGCCGCAACTTAAAAGAATCCGATAAAGATCCTACAAAATCTCTTCAAGTACGATGGGATTTATCAGTTACAGCAAACCTTGAATTTAAAACAGGTCTTTTAATCGAACTTGAAAATAGACAAGGTATTGTTTCTGAGATTTCAAACGCAATTGATGTTGCTGGATCTCGCATTGAAAGCATTAACTCTGACATCAAAGATGAGAAAACATTTATGATGAATCTCATAGTTACTGTAAGAGATAGATTGCATTTAGCTGGCGTAATTAAGCGTATAAAAGCCGTTCCTAACGTTATTAGTATTCATAGACGTCGTTAAAATTTAGCTTCTGCAGGAGGATTTATGTCTAGTCATTACGAAGAACTCTTGCTTAGCGATACTCAACTTAAAGAGCAACAAGCAAATATTGAAGAGTTTTATGATAAAAATATCATAAAACATCAAATTAAAAATCCCCAAGGACTTATTCTAAGCGCTGTAGAATTAGCTAAAAATAGCGATGACTGCCTGGTCATAATCCCAGGCCGTGGCGAAATTGCGCATAAATATGCCGAACTTCTTTATAGCCTTAGAAATGAAAATAAACGCATTGTAATTTTGTTTGTAAGAGGTCAAGGTCAATCATCCCGACTTCTTCCTGACAAACAACGCTGCCATATAGACAAGTTCTGTTATTTTCGTGAAGACATTTCATTCTTATTAAAAAAACTAAATATAAAATCTTATAAATTATTAGCTTTTTCTTTAGGATCTCTTATAAGTCTTGATGTAATTTTAAATAGTGACCACCCACCTTTAAAGGCAGCTCTTTTAGCTCCTTATATTTACCCTTATTTCCCCCTCCCAAGATTCATATTGTCATCTCTAATTATGATCTTAGGATCTCTTCCTTTTATAAATAAATGTTATACCCCTCATGGTAAAAACTATAAAAGAGTACCTTTTGATAGCAACTATCATTCACATAGCGAAACTCGCTTTAACTACTACCATGATTACTATGCTTTACATAAAAATCTCACAATCGGTGGACCTACTTGGAGATTTTTACGAGAAGCCTATATTTGCCAAAAAAACATCCTAAAAGGCCAATTCAAATTTAAAATTCCTGTAATGGCGATACTTTCTGGAGCAGATAAGGTAGTATCTACAGATATAGCCAGAAAGTTCTTTTTAAAGCATTTAAATGATAATAAAGGAATGAATCTTATAACGGTTGATAATGCTTATCATGATTTGTTAAATGAAGCAGATCAATATAGGATACAATCACTGCCACAAGCATTAAATTTTTTAGATAACGGAGTATGAAATGTCTGTTGAGGAAAACAACGATCAAAATGAAGATTTAATTCCTATAAATATTATTACCGGATTTTTAGGCAGTGGTAAAACAACCTTATTAAATCACTGGGTTCAAAGCACTGATTTTAAAGATACCTTAGTCCTCATCAATGAATTTGGCGATGTTGGCCTCGATCACGAGCTCGTTCAGTCAGTTGACGACTCCGTAGTATTATTACAGTCAGGTTGTATTTGTTGCTCCCTCCAAGGCGCTCTTATTGATTGCTTAGTACAAAACTATGTAAAAGCAATGCGCGGAGATATTCCTAAATTTAAACGCGTCTTAATTGAAACTACTGGTTTAGCCGATCCTGCCGGTGTAATTTCTACCCTCAATGGAGATGAGTTCTTACTTGATCATTTCTACTATGACGGAACTGTTACCGTTTTAGATGGTAAATACATTAGAGATCAATTACAAAAACAATACGAAGCTGTAAAACAGATTGCTTTGGCTGATATCATTTTAGTAAGCAAAACCGATCTTATCGATTCTGAAGAACTCGATGCAATCTATGAAATTGCTTCTAAAATTAACCCTTCAGCTCACATCTACCCTCAAGTAAAGGGCAATTTTGATCCACATGCTCTATTTGAAATTGGTCCTTACAAAACCGCCAATCAAGATTATGATGAAAAAGTAAAGTCTTGGCTTAATATCAAGAGTCAAAAAATTGCCCCTTCATTTAGACCTGCTACTGTAAGTGGTGAGGTCGGTGTAGCAAGACCACGAATTATTGCTCACTCTGATATTGACTCTTTTGCTATTGAAGTTGATGAGCCTATAGACTCTTTGGCCCTCTTAGCAGCTGTAACAGGAGTACAAGAAAACTTTGGTGATGCAATATTACGTATTAAAGGCATCTTAAATCTCAAAGACCAAACTAAACCTGTTGTTATTCACGGCGTTCAAGGTCAATTATATCCACTGTCATCTCTTAATGACTGGCCTGAAGGAGAGCACAGCTCTAAACTGGTATTTATCTGCAGAGCCTCTATATTGGAGCAAGTTAAAACCATGTTTGAATCCATGCTCAAAAACCCAGATAAAGCAGCTATCCTTTATTATCAACAACTTTTAGATAATGTTGATAGTCCTGAGGACAATGTAGCAACTGACGATTACGGCCTTAAATAAAATCTAAGCAACAAAAAGCCCTCAAACTAAAAAACAGTTTGAAGGCTTATTATTTTTAATAACTAACAGTTTTTAAATTAGATCTGCTTCTCTTTTACGGTATCGCCAGAAACAACAATCTCTACACGACGATCTGGAGCTAAGCAGTTGATTACATTCTGCTTGCCCTTTACAGAGTCACACTTATTGCCAGTTACAGGATTAGCTTCACCGCGGCCTTCTACAGCACTTAAATTAGTAACGCCAGCAGCATTTAACTCAGCGGCAACAGCATCAGCACGCTTCTGAGATAACTTCTTGTTGTAAGAATCAGAACCGATGCGATCGGTATAACCATAAACCTCAAAAGAAGTATTAGAGAGCTTAGAAGAATCAGTTACGATCTGATCTACAGCCTGCTTGCCTTCAGCGCTTAAAGTTGCTCCATCAAATGGGAATAAGGTGCTGGCATCTAAAGAGTGGCTCTCGGTTACGCGAACGGTTTGTGGAGCGGCTACCGGAGCTGGAGCGGCTACAGTTGGACCACCAAAGGTGAACTGGAAACCAGCATAAAGTAAGCCAGTATCCATCTGTAAACCATCTTCATCATAAGAATTGAAGTAGTAGTCATAACCTACACGAGCTGCAAAGTTCTTAGTGAAAGCATACTGAGCACCAACACCTAAAACAGGAGATAAAGAAGACTCAGAAGAACCATCAGCAGGATCTACGTGGAAATAAGCAACACCGGCTTTAGCAAACAGGTCAGAGCCCTTGTCGTCTAAGCTATAAGCAAAACGAGCATAAACTTCAGGAGCTAAAGCGTCAAATTCAGTGGTTGCACCGTTGACCTTGCTCTTAGCCTCAAAACCATCAAAATAGTTTAAGCCAGCACCAAGACCGAACCAATTGGTGAAATTGTACTCACCATAAATGCCAAGGCCATAGCCATTGCTCTCGGAAACCTCAACATACTGAGAATCATCATCATACTGATGAGCCCAGCCTGCACGAGCACCAATGGTACCAGACTGCTCTAAAGCAGCATTTGCTGCAAAAGAAGTTACAGCTAAAGCTGCAGCAACTGATAAAGCTAAAAAATTAGTCTTCATAATATTCTTCCAACTAAAATTAAAATTTAACTTAATGAAACATTAAGTTATAAACTACCCAGAAAAAATTTTTCTGGAATAATCATCTTTAATCTCAAATACTAATTATATAAACAGAGCTTTTGAAGATGATCATGTTATTGAATAATAGCATAACCAAAACACTCTATATGAAATGAATTTCCATTAATTGCAAAAATATTTATGGCAAATAAAGAAAAAAGAAAGGAATTTTAATTTTTAATGGTATTTGATTGATTTACAAAACAAATAAAAATGCCCTCGCATCAGAGGGCATTGTTGATAAACTTTTGCAAAAGTTCATGCAGGATTATTTAATCTTGCCTTCTTTATAAAGAACATGCTTACGAACAACAGGATCGTACTTCATCATCTCGAGTTTACCCGGGGTGGAACGACGATTCTTATCGGTGGTATAGAAGTGACCAGTTCCTGCAGTTGAATTTAAACGGATCTTCTCACGACCGCCTTTCTTAGCCATAACAAACTCCTATTAAATCTTAGTACCGTTAGCACGGATATCAGCTAAAACAGCATCAATACCGACTTTATCAATGGTACGCATGCCTTTGGTGGTAACACGAAGTCTTACAAAACGGCCTTCGCTCTCAACCCAGAAGCGGTGATATTTTAAATTAGGCAGAAAACGACGCTTAGCCGCATTCTTTGCGTGGGAACGCAGATTACCTACAGTCGGGCGCTTACCCGTAACTTGGCAAACTCTGGACATGTTATTTCACACTCCAAACAAAAAGTTAATCGCAACAACAAAAAGAGTTGCTAAATAAAAGCTTAAGGTTTAACAATGCTGCTTTTTGCACAACACAAACCGACCGCAGAATAAAAACTTCTGCAGCCTCAGGCCGTGACTTCACAGCTTGATTTTTTCAGGTAAGGACCAGCCTTTCCCTTCTTTTACGTGGTAATCGCAAATTATAACTTAAAAACGGCCATTTCGATCAACAATTATCAATTAATTGCTAATTTTTTTTATATAGCTATATATAATTGTGTTATGTATCTGCTTATTTGCTTATTTAAGGAGCTTTGAGATGAAAGCCAGATTACAAAATCGCAAGATTGTTTTAGGTGTTAGCGGTGGTATAGCTGCTTATAAAGCCTGCACTTTATGCAGACTCTTAGTTAAATTAGGTGCTGACGTCCACGTAGTTATGACAGAAGCTGCTACACATTTAGTTGGCAAGGCAACTTTTGAAGCTTTATCAGGGCACCCTGTTGGAGTTGAAATATTCTCACAAGCTCAACGCATATCTCACATAAGTTTAGTTAAAGATGCAGACTTAATGATAATTGCACCTGCAACTGCTAATACTTTAGCTAAATTTACCGCTGGCATTGCTGATAATTTAATGACCGCTGCATTTTTAGCAGCAACTTGCCCTGTAGCTGTGGCTCCTGCAATGAACGTTAATATGTATCGCAACGCCGCTACACAGGAAAATATCCAGACATTAAAGCGTCGTGGTGTTTATGTATTAAACCCAGCTTCAGGTCCTTTAGCTTGTGGAGTTAATGCAGAAGGTAGACTTCCTGAGCCTGAGGAAATCTGTGAGTTTATCTGCACAATTTTAGGTGAACGACTGACATTAAAAGTCGATCCATTACTGCCAAAACCTCAAAAGCCTTTAGAGCTTATGCAAACTAAACTTTTAAACCCAGCATTTGGTGCTGGTCTTAAAGTTTTAATTACCGCAGGCCCTACAATTGAAGATCTTGATCCTGTAAGATTTATCTCTAATCGCAGTTCCGGAAAAATGGGTTATGCTTTAGCTTTGGCTTTTAAAAACTGTGGCGCTGAGGTTACATTAGTAAGTGGTCCTGTAAACATTAAGGCTCCTGAAGGGGTAAAACTTGTTTGTGTACGTTCTGCCCAAGATATGCTTACTGCTGTTGATTCTTTAGCCGGAGAGCAAGATATTGTCGTCGGTGCTGCAGCGGTTGCTGACTATAGAAGCCTTAGTGTTGCCAAAGACAAGATTAAAAAACAAGACGGTGTTGACGAGCTGTGCCTGCACCTTATTAAAAACCCTGATATTATCGCCTCTGTTGGCATGCGTGAGGTAAATCGCCCTTACACTGTAGGCTTTGCTGCAGAAACCTCTCACACTGAGGAAAATGCACAATCTAAGCTTATAAGAAAGCATTTAGACTTAATTGTTCTTAACAATGTTGCTAAGAAAGAAATTGGTTTTGATTCAAATGACAATGAAGTTACTGTTTTTAATAAAGACGGTAAAGTTGCTCATTTTAAAACTCAGCCTAAGAGCATCATTGCCGAGCGGTTAGTTAAGCTTATAATTGAGTCTTTCAAAGCCTGTTTATAATAAGGAAAAACTAATGCTCAATATACAGCTTAAAATTCTTGATCCGCGTTTAGGTTCAAAATATCCATTACCTGATTATGAAACCACTCAAGCGGCGGGTATGGATTTAAGAGCTATGGAAGAGCAAGACTTCATCTTACAACCAAATGAGGTGCGCATGGTGCATGCAGGTTTTGCCATGCATATTGACGATCCTAATGTTTGCGCTGTAGTAGTTCCCAGATCAGGTCTTGGTTTTAAGCACGGTATTGTCTTAAGCAATCTTACCGGCATCATCGATGCTGATTATCAAGGTCCACTTATGATGCCTTTATGGAATCATAGTGAAAAACCTTTTGAAATCCACGTAGGTGATCGTGTAGCCCAAATGCTATTTTTACCAATAATAAGAGCAAATTTTAAGTTGGTAAATGAATTTGACAACTCTTCTAAAAGAGGCTCTTTAGGATTTGGTTCTACTGGTTTGAACTAATAAAAACCCGGCGTAAAGCCGGGTTTTTGATAATTTTATCTTTTAGCTAAAAGATCTTCCCACAAAGCAATTTCCTTTGCTGTTTGTAAAGGAGCTGTACCGCCTTTAATATCACGGCGAGCAATAATATTTTCGAGCTGTAAACAAGGATAAACATCGTCACCTATAACAGCATTAAATTGCTTAAACTCTTCTACAGACATAGCCTCAAGCGGCTTTTGCATGGAAATAGCATATAAAACTACTCTTCCTACAATAGAATGAGCCTCTCTAAAAGGAATTCCCTTAGATACTAAATAATCAGCTAATTCTGTAGCGTTAGAATATCCACCTTTAGCTGCATTTTCTGCAGCTTCTTTATTAAGTTTAATGCCTTCAAATACTAAAGAAGCCATATATAAACTGTCTTCCCAAGTATCCATGGCATCAAATAAGCGCTCTTTATCTTCCTGCAGATCTTTGTCATAAGCCAAAGGTAAAGCTTTACATGTAACCATCATGCCGGTTAAAGCACCAACAACACGGCCACATTTACCACGAATTAACTCTAAAGCATCAGGATTCTTCTTTTGTGGCATTAAGGATGAGCCTGAGGTTACCTTATCTGATAACTCTACAAAATGAGCTTCACCACTGTTATAGATAATTAAATCTTCAGCAAGTCTTGATAAATGAACCATAGAAATAGAAGCATCAGATAAAAGCTCCATTACATGGTCTCTATCAGATACAGCATCTAAACTATTAGCTGTTGCTTCTTTAAAGCCTAAAGCACGAGCAAGCTTATCTCTATCAATATTGTATGCAGTTCCAGCTAAAGCTGCAGATCCTAAAGGACATGTAGATAATAAATCTAAGGTATTGCCCAAACGTTTATAATCGCGTTCAAACATTTGAACATAGGCTAAAATCCAATGACTAAAGGTTACAGGTTGAGCTCTTTGTAAATGGGTATAACCTGGGAATAATGCTCCCTGATTTTCTTTGGCGACTTTTACAAGCTCTTTTTGTAAATTCAAAATTGCATTACGGACACGGCAACAAGCTTTTAAACACCAAAGTTTTAAATCTAAAGCTACCTGATCATTACGGCTACGGCCTGTATGTAACTTCTTTCCTAAAGAACCTACTTTTTCAATTAAGCGACGCTCAACATAAGAGTGGATATCTTCATCTCCAGCTCCTGCAATTTTGTGGATATCATCCTTAATTTCAGCATAAAGCTCTTTTAAAGCGTTCTTTAAATTCTCACACTCTTCTTTATCGAGAACACCCGCTTCACAAATTGCATCAGCCCAACAAATTGAACCTTCAATATCTTCTAAAGCTAAACGATAATCAAACTTTAAAGAATCGTTATAGTCCTTAAAACGCTGATCAGGACCTTCTGTAAACCGTCCACCCCATAAAGCCATAAAAACCTCACAAAACTGAAAACTCAAACTTTTTTATTATTTTTAATTTATCTTAAAAATATAAAACGAAAAAGCGGTTCTAACTATAAATTAGAACCGCCTTAAAATTTAGTAACTAATTAGTTAGTGTTGCTGCTTTTTATCGTTAATTGCTCGAATACGGCTTGGTAAAGAGTATAAACGGATGAAGCCCTCAGCATCAGCCTGAGAGTAAACATCATCAGCACCAAATGTAACAAAGTCAAAGTTAAACAGAGAGTTTGGAGAGTCTTTCTGAATAATATCGATGTTACCTTTGTAAAGCTTTACAACAACCTTACCATTTAAGTCCTGAGCTAAGTTATCAGAAGCGGCCTGCATAACCTCGCGCAGACGAGTAAACCAACGGCCGTCGTAAACTAACTGAGCGAACTCAATTGCTAAATGCTCACGGAATACACGAACAGACTTATCTTCAACTAATTGCTCAATAGCACGTAAAGCCTTCCAAATAATGGTTCCACCTGGGGTTTCATAGCAACCACGGGACTTCATACCAACAAGACGGTTCTCGGTAATATCAATACGGCCAACACCGTTACGAGCACCAATGGTGTTTAAGGTATCAATAATCTTAAATGGGGTCATCTTCTCACCGTTAATAGCGGTAACAATACCCTTTTCAATGGTCAGCTCAAAAGTCTCTGGTGTATCTGGAGCTTTTTCAGGATCAGTAGTCCAAACCCAAACGTTCTCAGAAGGAGCATTCCAAGTATTCTCAAGCTCTCCACCTTCAGTAGAAATATGCAGGCAGTTTGCATCACGGCTATAAATCTTCTTTAAAGTAGCCTTGCATGGAATATTGCGCTCATTTAAGTATGCTAATAACTCCTCACGAGACTGCATATCCCAAATACGCCAAGGAGCAATAACATCAAGCTCTGGAGCTAAAGCTGCAACGGCACTTTCAAAACGAACCTGATCATTACCCTTACCAGTAGCACCATGAGCAATAGCATCAGCACCTTCAGCTAATGCACACTCAACCATAGCCTTAGCAATAACTGGTCTTGCAATAGCAGTACCTAATAAATACTCGCCTTCATAAATGGCACCAGTCTTCATTGCCTCGAAGACATAATCACGGACGAACTCTTCACGCAGATCTTTAACAATACACTTGCTTGCACCAGATTGAATAGCTTTTTGCTCAATACCTTCAAGATCATCACGTTCCTGACCTACATCAGCAACAAAGCAAACGACCTCGCAATCGCCATAGTTTTCTTTTAACCAAGGCACAATAGTAGAGGTATCAAGACCGCCTGAATAGGCTAAAACAACCTTTTTATAGTGTTTGTTTTCATGTTTTAACATATTAAATTATTCCTTTAAGATAAAACCTAAATAAGCTTTGCAAGCAGAGCCATATGAATATGCAGACGATTTTCAGCCTCGTCAAAAACTACAGACTTAGGTCCGTCCATAACCTCATCAGTAATCTCATAATTGCGATGTGCAGGCAGACAATGCATAACTAAAGATGCGCCTGACTTATCGACTAAATTCTGATTTATTTGATATGGCATATATCTCTTTTTAACCATATCAAGAGGAGTGTTATCACCCATTGATACCCAAGTATCTGTATATAACACATCCATATTTTTAATATTTTCTATATCATCTCTGACCTCAAGCTTACAACCATTTTTTGCTGCATTTTCTGAAGCCTTAGAAAATACCTGGACATCCGGGCCATAACCTTTAGGACAAAAACAGCTTACGTTTATGCCTAAAATTGCACCGGCTACTAATAAAGAATTAGTTACATTATTACCATCACCTAAATAAGCTAAATTAACTCCCTTAAGCTTACCTAAGTGTTCTTTTATGGTCAGATAATCAGCCATAGCCTGAGCTGGATGATAGAGATCAGACAAAGCATTGATAACAGGAACACTACCATACTGGGCTAATTGTTCCAATGTATTTTGTGAATAAACACGACCTACTAAGCAGTCAACCCAACGACATAAATTACGAGCATAATCGCCGATAGTTTCACGTTTACCAAGTTCTCCATTTTGTAAATCAAGATAAACACCGTGACCACCTAAACGATAGAAAGCTAATTCAAAAGTTGTTCGCGTTCTTAAAGAAGGCTTCTCAAACATGATTGCGCCACTTCGTCCTTTTAAAACTTCATTAAAGTTCAAAGGATTTTTTTTCATTTCAGAAGCAGTATTTAAAATATCAAGATATTCATCTTGATTAAATTCAAAGCCAGTTAAAAGATGACGCATAAGCAAACTCCGTAATTCTATGCATCTGGTTTATGTTGTTTTTAAATTAATTACCTCTAAAAAAAGAGATGATTCATTTATCTTAACAAAAAAAATCTTTTTGTAATCAATGTGCAAAAGGAGTGCATAAAATGTTTACAAATAGCTCAAACGCCTTAATGCTAAGGTAAGGCATGCAATAGCTCTGGCCTCTGTTAAAGGAGATTGTTCATTAAAAACAAGATCTAACGCTTCATCAGGGGAAACTTTTATAAGTTTAATTGGTTCTGGTTCATCTCCAGTTAAGATCTTACGAGGCACTAAATCTGTGCATAAGAAACAATGCATGCGTAAAGATAACATCCCAGGAGCCACTGTCATTTCTTCTTTTAATAAAGAACACTCACCTGCAAAATAACCTATTTCTTCTTGAAGTTCTCTATTACAAGCCTGTACCGGGCTCTCTCCTTTATCTATTTTTCCTTTAACAAATCCAAGTTCATAACGCTCAAATCCACAAGCGTACTCTGAAGTCATATAAAAGAATTTTCCATCAAAAGGAACGGCTAATATTGCACCATTACCACCACATAAACGTTCATAAGTGCGTTTTTCGTGATTGGTAAACTCTAAATCTAATTCTTCTACTGTAAAAAAATTCGAAACTTTTTTACGTCTAATATCACTTATGTTTGGGGTCTGTGCTCTAAGTGCTGATAAATCCATAAAGCCCCTCCTTATTGTATTTGTAAAGCTATATTAGCCTATTTTAAAAAGCATTCATTAAATGCGAGTGTTACAAAAGCAAATAAAAATAAAATTTATAAAAACAGCAAATATAAAAGTAAATACTGTCGCTAAAAATTCAAAAAAATGTTTTAACAAGGTAAAATTACAACTAAAAATAATCTTGTATTTGCTTTAATTTCAAGTGGGGTCTTATTTGTGAATAACGGTGAAGAAAAGCACGTTCGCATAGATAAATGGTTATGGGCTGCAAGGTTTTATAAAACTAGAAATATAGCTCGTACTATGATTGAAGGCGGCAAAGTTGACTATAACGGTGTACGTGCAAAACCTTCCCGCATCGTTGAAATAGGTGCAAAAATAAAACTGTTACAAGGTAATGTAAGACGTGAAGTTGAAATTTTAAAAATTGATGATATTCGTGGTCCTGCAGCTATTGCCCAACAGTTATATAAAGAAACTCCTGAAAGTATTGATACAAGACAAAAAATGCAAGAGCAATACCGCTTAAATGCATTGATGGTTCCTCATCCTGATAGCCGCCCAAATAAAAAGGAAAGACGCGAATTATTGGAGCTTAAATATGGAAAATACTAATACTATTAAACATGATGAAATTATTAGATTTCTTTTTGACAATCACGGCGTCCGTGGTGAAATTATCAATTTAAAGAAATCTTGCGAAGATCTCATCCATAAAGATTATCCAAAAGCCATCAAATCCATCATGATGGAATTAGGTGCTGCCGCTTTAATGTTTGCCGCTACTTTAAAGGATGGCTCTGAGGTTATGCTGCAAATCCAAGGCGATAAAAACGCCCCTTTAAAATACGCTCTTGTAAACGTCAGAGAAGATATGACCTTTTATGGCTCAGCTAAGCTTAATGAAGGCTTTAACGAATTAGATGACTCTTTAAATTTCAAAGAGTTAGTTGGAGAAAAAGGTATATTAGCTTTATCTGTATTCCCTGTAGAAGGACAAAAATGGCAAGGTATTGTTGCTTTAGAGGGAAATAGTGTAGCTGACGCTTTAGAGGGATATTTTAAAAACTCCCAGCAACTTCCAAGCCGTTTTATCATCTTCTCAGATGCAGACAAATTAGCTTGCCAAGGCCTTATGTTACAAATTATTCCAAATATTGATGGTAACAATGATAGCTTGGAGCATTTAGCTATTTTAAGTGGAACTTTAAGCAAAGAAGAAAGCTTAGGCTTATCTAATGAAGAAATCTTAAACCGTTTGTTTGCTTATGAGCAGGTAAGAGTTTTCCCTGCTAAAAAAATATCTTTCCGTTGCATCTGCTCCTCTGAGCGTTGCTTAAAAGCTTTAGCTAGTTTAAAACGTGAAGCTTTAAAAGAAATTGCTGACGATCCAAACGGTACAGAAATGACTTGTCAGCATTGCGGCAAAACCTATCACTTCTCTCACGAAGAGCTTCAAAGTTTATTATGTAAGGTAAGCCAATAATGAATAATAATGCACCAGCAAAATCTTGGTTTAACGTAAATGTAATGGGCTTGGGACACTTTACGAGTGATTTTTACTGCAATATTTTGCCTTTAATGCTCCCAATTCTTGCACGTCGTTTTGGTCTTTCATATGCAGAGTGCGGTACTTTGTACATGATTTTCCAAGTAGCTGCAAACTTTATTCAACCGCCTTTAGGCTTACTTGCAGATAGACGCAATCTCAATTACTTAATGCCATTATCTATTTTAGGCGGAGGCATTTTTGCCTGTGCCATAGGCATTGTAGATAACGTCTATATGTTAGCATTTATTATATTTATATCAGGTATTTGTGCTTCAGGATTCCACCCTATAGGAGGGGGAATTTTACCAAATGTAAGCCCTTATAAAAAAGAAGTTTTATCCACAAGTATCTTTATTGTTTATGGCAATGTTGGCTTTGCAATTGCTCCTTATTGTGTCGCCAGATATGTCGATGCATTTGGTCCAAATAACCTCATTTGGTTATCAATTCCAGCAATATTTACAGCAGCTTTGATATATAAACAAAGGCTTCATCATCCTACACTTTCTGAAAACCCTCAGGATGTATCAAGCTTAAAATCAATTCTGCACAATAAGCCTTTTGCAATATTCGTGATGTCTATTGGCTGGAGATCTTTATGTTATTGCTCTCTTATAGCCTATTTACCTTTATTCATGACAGAAAGAGGCTACTCAAACACTCAAAGTGCTCAGGCCTTATTTGCCATGTTATTTGGAACTGCCTTTGGTGGTCTTGCAGTTGGAGGCTTATCTGCAAAACTTGGTTTAAAAAAACTTATTCTTTTAACCTACATTGCCACAATTTGTTCTGTAACCTGGTTTTTATATAAAGCAGATCTGTCTTTTACATCTTACGTATTATTATTTATAACTGGAGCCGGTCTTTATGGCTCAACGCCTCCTGCTATCGTATGGTCACAGCGTATGCTTTCAAAAAGTGCCGCTTTCGCAACTTCTATGATGTTAGGCTTTACCTTTGGTATTGGTTATATAGTATCTGTAGGAACTGGTATATTAGCCGACTTTTTCGGCATGCATACTGCTTTATGGATCACCATAATTCCATCTCTTATCTTAGCTATCATTTTACTTATTCCTCTAAAAGAACCTCCTTGCCCAGAAGAAAGCTAAGACTTTAATTAAAGTTATATACATGCAGAGTCAGATAAAAAACATACTGACTCTGCAAATTTTCTTATTTAAATAAAAAATTTTCCCTTTAGTTGCGTTTATTTTTCAGGCATAAGATTTTTAATAACCTAAACCTGTCATACTTATTATAATAAGGCGCAGTGTATTTATTTTTACAATTAGACACTGTGCTTTTAATAATTTATTAAAGGAGCATGACGGATTTAATTCCGCTTTAAGAATATGAGACCTATTTTTCTTGGTGTAAACATCGATCATGTTGCAACAGTTCGCAACGCACGCGGAACTGATTATCCTGATCCTGTGACCGCTGCAGCTTTAGCAGAAATTGCTGGTGCAGACAGTATTACCACCCATCTTCGCGAAGATCGTCGTCATATTACAGATCGTGATGTAAGACTTATTCGCCAAACTGTAAAAACTGCTTTAAATCTTGAAATGGCAGTTAATGACGAAATCTTGGGCATAGCTGTAGCATTAGCCCCGCATAAAGCCTGCTTAGTACCAGAAAGACGCCAAGAAGTAACAACCGAAGGTGGTCTTGATGTAGTCAATTCATTTGATAAAGTTAAACACGCAGTACAAAGCTTAACTGAGGTTTGTACAGAAGTTTCTTTATTTATAGATCCTGACAAAAAACAAATTGACGCTGCTGTAAGTTGCGGCGCTCCTGTAATTGAATTCCATACAGGACGCTATGCCAACGCTACTAATGACAAAGATTCTGCTAAAGAACTTGCTGTTTTAACAGAAATGGCTGCTTATGCAGACTCTCTTGGTCTTAAAGTAAATTCAGGCCACGGTCTAAACTATAACAATGTGGCAAAAATTGCAGCTATTCCACAAATGAACGAGTTAAATATCGGTCATAGCATCATCGCCCGTGCAATTTTCACCGGCTTAGATGAAGCTGTACGCACAATGAAACGTATTATTACCGAAGCTCGCACCAATTCATCCAATTAACTGAGGTAACCATGAACCGTAATCTTCTTGAAATCTTTGGCCAAACCGCCAACGAGCGTGTTGAAGCAGCTATTGCCGCCTTAAAAGCTGGTCGTGGCATTTTAGTTGTTGACAACGAAGACCGTGAAAACGAAGGCGATTTAATTTATGCTGCCGAAACTGTGACAGATACTCAGATGGCATTTATGATTAAAGAGTGCTCTGGTATTGTTTGTGTTTGCATCGAAGAAGAAGTTGCCAAAAAAATGAATCTTCCTATGATGGTATCTCACAACACCTCTACCTATGGCACAGCTTTCACCATCTCCATTGATGCTGCTAAAGATGTAACCACCGGTGTTTCTGCTCCAGATCGTGTTAAAGCAATCAAAGCTTTAATCAATCCTGAAGGCCAACCTGAGGACCTCGTAAGCCCAGGCCACACCTTCCCATTAGTAGCTAAAAAAGGCGGCGTTTTAGTCCGTGATGGCCACACTGAGGCTTCTGTCGATTTAGCACGTCTTGCAGGCTTCTTCCCTGCAGGTATCTTATGCGAATTAAGCGCTCCTGATGGCTTAATGGCAAAACTGCCTCGCGTAACTCACTTTGCTTTAGAGCATGACTTAACCTGCGTAAGCATCGCCGATCTCATTTCTTACAGAAAAGAGCATAATATCTAAATGACAAAGGCCCGCTTTTGCGGGCCTTAATGCCAAATGATCTCAAAAACAATTCCTCAACAATTAATTTTCATAGCAAAAGGCAATCTCAAAGGAAAACCTTTAATTGTTACACACGGTTGGGCTACTGATAGTAGCTTTACTTTACCTATAGTTGATCTTTTTTCTACAAGAAAAGTAATGCTATTGGACTTACCTGGATATGGAATTAACTCTCACTTTGCCAATATAAATCCTTACAGCGAGGAATTTTTAGCAAAATTACATGATTCACTACCACCTCATTGTGACATTCTATCTTGGTCTTTAAGTTCGCTCTTAGCCATAGCTTTATGCGCTTATGATAAAAGACAGAAGATAGATAAACTTATCACTATATGTGGAACACCAAGATTTCCAGCAGATCCTAACTGGCCAGGTTTCCCTGGGCATTTTGTTTTACAAACAAAAAAACTTTTTACTAAAGAACGTTTTCAAAAAATGTTACGTCTTTTCTATGCCTTACAGTGCAAAAGCGCCTTTAATTCACCAGAAAATAATGCTTTTATAAAAGATGCAGCAAAAAAAATGATTGTCCCTAACTTTGAAGTATTAGATCGTGGCTTAAAATCTATGTCTGATATAGATCTTAGAGTTTGTCTTAAAAATCTTCCACAGCCTTGTTTTCATTTATTTGGCGAACATGACAACTTAGTTCCGGCAAAACAAGCTGAATATTTAAAAAGATTTAAACATCAAACTTTTGTTTTTAAAAACTCAGGACACATGCCTTTTTTAACAGAAAAAGAGCTTTTTAAACAAATAGTTCTAAGATTCTTAAATGAAGAAAAATAAAAGCCTGGGTGCAGGCTTTTATAAAATTGTTGAAAATACAGGCACTGTTATTTAACTAAAGTCTTAAGGTATTCCTGTTCAATCCGCTTTTGTTCTTCAGCTGTTAATGGTTTGCTATCTTCAATTTCCAAATCATCTTCATCTTGCATTTGGTTATCTACAATAGGTTGCTCGTCAAACCAATCAGGACTTTCATAAGAAATACGATTTACATACCAAAGACGTTTTCCTTTAGGAGTAACAACCTCAGCGTCATCACCTTCCTCTTTTCCTAAAAGCGCTTTAGCCATAGGAGAATCAATTGAAATATAATTGCTACGGCCAAAAATTTCATCACCACCAACAATTCTAATCTTCAATATTGAGCTATCATCATCAGCCTCAATTTCAACATAAGCACCAAAAAAGACTTTGCCCTTTTGCTGCACATTGTATTCAATAACTTGAAGATCGTTCATGCAATGGCGCAAGTAACGAATTCTACGATCAATTTGTCCTAAAAGACGTTTATTGTAATGATAATCAGCATTCTCGCTTCTATCACCTAAACTTGCAGCCCAACTTACTTTTTGGGTAATTTCCGGACGCTTGACCTGCCATAAATAATCAAGTTCTGCATGCAGCTGATCGTATCCTGCACGAGTGATAAAAGGTTTTCCCATAGTATTCTCCAAAAATAAAACCCGACATAACTGTTATGTCATGCCGGGTTAAATTTATATTACCTGAAAATCAGGTATTATGCGTTCAAATTAGAGCTGAGGACCAGACTTAACTAATTCCTCGCCTAAAGTCTCGAACTTCTTGAAGTTCTTGATGAAGCGCTCAGCTAAGTCCTTAGCCTTCTTATCCCACTCGGTCTTATCAGCATAGGTATCGCGTGGATCTAAGATTGCAGAATCAACGCCTGGTAATGCGGTAGGAACCTTGAAGGAGAATACTGGGATGGTCTTGGTCTCGGCCTTATCGATAGAACCGTCTAAGATTGCATCGATGATACCACGGGTATCCTTAATAGAGATACGCTTGCCAGTGCCGTTCCAACCGGTGTTTACTAAGTAAGCAGAAGCACCAGACTTGTTCATACGTTCAACTAAAACCTTAGCATAGGTGGTTGGAGGTAAGGTTAAGAAAGCAGCGCCGAAGCAAGAAGAGAAGGTTGGGGTAGGCTCGGTAATACCACGCTCGGTACCAGCTAACTTAGCAGTGAAGCCGGAGAGGAAGTAGTACTGGGTCTGACCCTTATCGAGGATAGATACTGGAGGTAAAACACCGAAAGCATCCGCAGATAAGAAGATTACGCGCTTAGCAGCTGGGCCCTTGGAGATAGGCTTAACGATGTTGTTGATGTGATAGATTGGGTAAGAAACACGAGTGTTCTCAGTTACAGACTTATCAGCGAAGTCAATCTTACCATCAGCAGCAACAGTTACGTTCTCGAGTAAAGCGTCGCGACGGATTGCATTCCAGATGTCTGGCTCGTTTTCCTTAGAGAGGTTAATAACCTTAGCGTAGCAACCGCCTTCAAAGTTGAATACGCCATCATCATCCCAACCGTGCTCATCGTCACCGATTAATAAACGCTTAGGATCGGTAGATAAGGTGGTCTTACCAGTGCCAGAAAGGCCGAAGAAGATAGCAGTCTCAGTGCCTTCCTTATTGGTGTTGGCAGAGCAGTGCATAGCAGCGATGCCCTTTAATGGGAGGTAGTAGTTCATCATGGAGAACATACCTTTCTTCATCTCACCACCGTACCAGGTGTTGAGGATGAGCTGCATACGCTCGGTGAGGTTGAATACTACAGCAGTCTCAGAGTTTAAACCTAACTCTTTGTAGTTCTCAACTTTAGCCTTAGAAGCATTTAAAACAACGAAATCTGGCTTAAAGGTCTTTAATTCTTCCTCAGTTGGACGAATGAACATATTAGTAACAAAGTGAGCCTGCCATGCAACCTCAACAATGAAACGAATAGCCATACGAGTGTTAGCATTAGCACCGCAGAAGCCATCAACAACATATAACTTCTTGTTGGAGAGCTCTTTGCCAGCTAAAACCTTTAAAGAATTCCAAGACTCGGTAGATAATGGCTTGTTATCGTTCTTGAACTCGTCAGTGGTCCACCAGAAGGTGTCTTTAGAAGTGTCGTCCTTGACAATGAACTTGTCTTTAGGAGAACGGCCGGTGTAAACGCCGGTCATAACATTGACGGCACCCATCTCAGTCTCAACACCTTTGTCGTAACCGGTCAGGTCGGCAGCAGTCTCTGCAGTGAATAACTCTTCATAAGAAGGATTGTGAACAACTTCGGTAGTACCAGTAATACCGTACTTTGCTAAACCAAGCTCGTCAATTAAGCTCATTTTTTTCTCCACTTGTTTTAACCGAGAAAATTCTCAGTACTTAAAAAACTCTAACTGATTTTACAGTAAAAAAGGGTCCCGCGTCTAACATTCAAACACTACATCAGCAAATATTTCTCAACTAGAGATCTTACATTCTCTAATTTTTAAAACCATCTACCATAATTTGCAGTGATAAACACGTTTTTTAATCTAATCTCGCAAAGAGATATAAATACCTTCCTCAAAATCAATAGCGATTTTATTTGCTTTTTCTACAGCCTCATCTTCATCTGTATTATCTTCAACATCTAAAACTAAAGATTTGGTTGCATAATTTAAATTAGCATCAATGAAATCCTTTTTTAAAAGACTTTCAAGTTTGGAGGCACAATGAGGGCAATCTAAACCTTCAATATCACAGCGAACTTTCATATGCATTTCCTTTTCAGTTGAATAGTTTATCAACAATAGTACAGATTATAGTCCAAATTTTTAACAATAATGAATCTTTATAAAAATTTTTATACAAAACTACAGTTTTTTTCTCATTTTTCCTTATATATATGCCTGCACGTGTATAATTTCGATAAATTAACAATAAAGCGCAAACAAATCGCTAAAAAACGGAAATAAAAACAATGAGCAAGATCAGTGTAAGTGATAAAGCCCAAGAATACTTTCTTAAAATAATTAAACAACAAAAGATGGACGGCCTAGCCATTCGCTTGACTGCAACCAATGTTGGCACTCCTGGTGTTCAGTGTGGCATTTTATATTGCCCAAAAGAGTACATAACTACCAATGATGAACACTTCCAAATGAAGGGGTTTGAAATTGTTATTGATAGCTCTGTAAGCATGGTTCTTGACGATTCCGTTCTTGATTTAACTTTAAATGAAGATGGCTCTGAACTGTTAACATTCCATGCCCCTAATCTTCATAAAAGCTCTTTACCAGAAGATGCTTCTTTAAAGGATAAAATTAAGTTCTTTATTGATACTACTGTAAGCCCTGCTCTTGCCAGTCACGGTGGTGCTGTTACATTAGATGAAGTAACTGATGATGGTATCGTAAAGGTAAGATTCCAAGGTGGTTGCTTAGGCTGCTCTATGGTCGGTCTTACTTTAAAAGAAGGTATCCAAACTCAGTTAAACCAAGCTTTCCCTGGTATGATCAAAGATGTAGTTGACGTCACTGATCATAAAGTCACTGAAGAGACTTACGGTTAATAAAAGGACTTGTGCTAAGTCCACTAAAAAGGCGATGCAAATTGCATCGCCTTTGTCCCAAAAAGTGCGTTTATAGATAATTAAGCGCACTTTTTTGTTTACATAATTTATTTTTACAAAAAATAACCCTCTGATTCTTCAATCTAATTTTGTTTATTACGCTATTGCCAAAGCTT